>JGI24721J44947_10000218_pt1 | contig 71103 bp, 72 predicted proteins | sample YelNatPaOPGAMG01_FD_44947 | JGI IMG/M metagenome (IMG submission 44947) | reverse complement strand
TTTGCTTCATCAACTCTGATGTTTCTGCCGTCTAAGTCTGTGTTGTCTAGAGCATCTTTAGCCTTTTGAGCATCATCTTTTGATTCCATTTCTACAAATGCAAAACCTTTACCTTCAATAACTTTTACCGATACCACACTGCCATAACCTGAGAAAACTTCTTTAAGTTTCTCTTCCGTTGTTTGGTAATTTAAATTACCTACGTACAACTTGTTCGTATTCACAAAACACACTCCAAAAAAGAATTTCCGATGAGACCTTTTATATAGCCTGCACCAATTTCAAATAATATACCACAATAAAACTCAAAAGTCAAGCTTTTAACAAATTCTTGGCATTTTTTCTACGATAGGCATAGAAAGCAGTCTTTTTGTGCCGTAGCTTAAGTTAAGCAGTACTTTTTGAGGGTGGTCTTTTGTAATCTCACCAATTAATCTAGCGTTTTTGCCAAGTGGGTGTCTATGGAGTGCGTCTAAAATTTTTGCTGCATCTTTTGGTGATGCAACTATTACCATTTTGCCTTCATTTGCGCTATAGTAGGGCTCTATACCAAGCATCTCAGAGATAGACAACACTTCTTGTGAAATCGGCACTAGCTCTTCAAATATTTCAACACCGAAATCCCTTTTGTAACACAACTCGTTCAAACACATAGCAAGACCACCGCGCGTAGGATCTCTCATCCAGTGTATCTCTAAATCAGATTCTATAAGAGGCAAAATAAGACCTGTTAATTCGGCGCAGTCAGATGTTAAATGTGAAGTTAATTGGAGATTTTCCCTTTCGTTTAGTATTGCAAAACCATGCTCGCCTATATTACCCGTTACAATTATATTATCTCCTTTTTTTATTTTTGAGCCATCTATTGGCCTTATAATTTTACCTATAGCAGAAGTATTAACATAAAAACCTTTATTTGCTTCTATAACCTTTGTGTCTCCACATACAATCTCTACTTGTGCGCTTTTTGCTTCATTAAGCATTGATTGGACAATTTTTTCTAAATCAGAGATTAAAAAACCCTCTTCCATAATAAAAGCGCTTGATAAATACATAGGTTTTGCGCCTACGCATAATAAATCGTTAACAGTACCGCTAACCGACAATTTGCCAATATCACCGCCTTTAAAAAACAGCGGCGTTATTGAATGCGAATCGGTTGTAAATGCTATATCACCTAAAATAGCACTATCTAAACCTGCTTTTGCTTTAAAAACACCTTCTATAAGCTCAAGCGTAAGCTTACCACCAGAGCCATGATCCATTGTAATTTTATCAAGTTTCACCTTTAACCTCCCACCAGTTTCTACAAGTGCCTTCGTCAGAAACCATACAAGGCCCAACTGGGTTATGCGGGTTGCATATTTTATCATACATAGGACACTGTGGTGGCTCTATGCTACCTAGTACCACTTCTGCGCACCTGCAACCTTTTTGCTCTTCTATATAGCTATCGCTAAATGGTATGTTAAACTTTAACTTGGCATTTAAGTGGTTGTAGGTTGTTTTAAACTCAAACCCACTGTTTTTTATTATACCAAGCCCTCTCCATATACTATCTGTAATATCAAAAACCTCATTGAGTGCATTTTGTGCTAACTTATTACCTTCATAACTCAAAAGCCGTTCGTACTCATTTTCTACCTTGCAGATATTATTCTCAAACTGATTTATAATCATCAGTATAGCGCTTAAGATATCGGCTGGCTCAAAACCTGCAGCAACACAGGAAAGGTTAAAATCACTAGCAGCTTTTTCATACGGAGCAAGACCAGAAACTATACTTGCATGACCAGGCAAAATCAGCGCATCAATGTTTAGTTTTCCAGCTTTTAGTAATTCTAAAACACCATTTGGTGTATATTTGTGTACGCTAAAAAAACTCAAATTTTCTGGCAAATTTATGCTTTTTATTATGCTTGCTATAGGTGCTGCTGTGGTTTCAAACCCCACAGAAAAAAATATTGCATCTTTTTTGGTCTGTTTTGCATAGTAAATAGCCTCATCTAAACCATATACCATTTTTACACCCAAACCCAATTTGCTTGCGCTAAACAGCGAGTAATTGCTTCCTTTTACCCTAAGCATATCGCCAAATGTCAAAATTGTGCAGTCGTTTTTAATGCCATAGTTAATGATAGCATCTATGTCTTTTGAGCTTGTAACGCACACAGGACACCCAGGACCAGCAAGCAGTTTTATATTATCTGGCAATAAGTCCCTNAGCGCGTACCTTGAAATAGAGTTTTCATGTGTGCCGCATACATGCATAATGCGCAATCTATCAAATTTTTTTGCTTTTTGTTTAATACTATCTGCAAGCGATAAAACTAACTCTTTATCTTTAAATTTACTCAACTGCACCTTTTGCCCCCAAAAGACACTGTTCTATGAGCTCTAAATTTTCCTTTGCTTCTTGCTCATCTAGCTTTGCAATAGCGTTTCCTGCATGCACAAGCACATAATCGCCTATTTTTGGGTTGTCTATTAACATAAAAAAACAGTGTTTTTTTGTGCCACCCGCTTCAACTACACCGCTTATCCCATCTTCATAAACTTCAACAATTTGCATTGGTATACCTATGCACATATTCCCTCCTTTGCTAAATAGATCTGGCCGACAGCAATTGAGCCATCATTTATTGGAAACCTTGAGTTAAACATCACCTTTAAACCAGCTTTAGTTAATGTTTTATAAAGACCAGAAAAAACTAAACTATTTTGAAAGACACCACCAGATAACGCTACAGTACTAATGCCTGTGAGTTTTGATATTGATAGAATGTTTTCAAATACCGCTTGTGAAAATGTATTGTGAAACAGTTTAGCTGATAATAAATCCCGCCTTTGGGCTATAGTTTTGAGCGTTTCAGAAAAATCAACAATAAAATTGTTAACCTCATAATCAAGGATTTTTGCTGATGTGTGTTTTCCTGCTTCATACTCCAAAAGCATAGCAGATTGTGCTTCAAAGGTATTTTTGTGTTTTATGTTAAGCAATGCGCTAACTGCATCAAACAACCTTCCAGCCGAGCTTGTAAGTACTGGTTTTAATTTGGGTATTAGCGCAACTATATCTTTGTACTCAGGAAACAAAAACTTTACATATTCAATATCTTTTGTAATTTCATACATATATGAAGCTGCTATGCGGTATGGCTCTTTTATGGCTTTTTCGCCAAAAAAAATAGGAAAGTATTTAATGTGACCAATGCGTTTTATTAGTTTTTTTTCTTTAACAAAAAACTCACCACCCCAAATATTACCATCATCACCAAAACCTGTTCCATCAAGCACAACGCCAATACAATCGCCATAGTAATTATTTTCTATTAAAACGCTTGCAAAGTGTGCTTTGTGGTGCTGTACTTCTGTCGAATTAGAAAATGTTTGCCTTGCGTAGCTGCTTGATAGGTAATTTGGGTGTTTGTCGCATACAGCTAAGTCTACTTTTTTTATATCGAAAAACAATAAAAAATCATCAACTTTCTTTGTAAATTGCTCGTAATTTGAATAATTTGACAAATCAGGCGTGTATTGTGATAAAATTATCGTATCTTTTAGTGTTATTGCGATATTATTCTTCATATCTGCACCTAATGCCAAAATATTGGGCTTTATGCCTTTTAGATAAAACGGTGAAGGGGCAAACCCTCGTGCATAGCGGTAAATTAACTGCTTATTTTTAGAAAAATGCACAATCGAATCTTCAATGGGCCTTAAAATTTTCCTGTTGTGCAGCAATACAAAATCTACACCGCTGAAATTAACAGCATCATTATCTTTGTAAATCAGCGGAAACTCGCTTAGATTTGCGCTTGTTGACACAAGGCACTCAAGATGCGAAAAATAAAACAACAGCAAATGAATTGGTGCATAAGGCAACATCATACCCACAAAGGGACTTTCTAAGTTAATTAACTTTAAATAATCATTTTTTGATTTTACTAGTACTATAGGCTTTATTTGAGATTCTAACATATTAATTTCGCTTTTTTGTAGATAAGCGTATTTTTTTGCAGTTTCAATATCTTTTACGATTACAGCAAAAGGCTTTTCTTCTCTGTGCTTTATGCGCTTTATTTTTTCAACAGCCAGCTTGTCTAGACCATTGCAAACTAAATGATACCCGCCTATGCCTTTTAGCAAACCTACTTTAGAGTGTGCTAAATCAGCGCTGGCTTCTTTAATAGCCTCGATATCTTTAAACTTAACTTGCTTGTTTTTAACATAAAAATAGGAAGGACCACATTCTTTGCAAGAGATGGTTTGAGCATGAAAACGCCTTTGGTTGCTATCTGTGTACTCTTTGTAACACGCATCGCACATTTTGAAAACACCCATCGTAGTGTTTAGTCTATCAAATAAACCATCCTTTGCAATACTAAAACGTGGCCCGCAATCTGTGCATGTAATTAATGGGTGGAGGTAGCGCCTATTTGTGCTGTCAAACAATTCTTTTTGACAATTTTCGCATATACCCCAATCTGGCGTTATATTGATATTTTTTTGTTTATCTTCTTGGCTGTACTTTATTACAAAGCTTTTGTAAGCGCATTTTTTAATTTTGTGGACGCTGTAGTCTATTGATTTTATAAAAGCATTTTGAGGCTTATTTTTAATAATAATTTTTTGAATATTTATCGGCTTTGCTGACTCAATATACAACTCAACGCAACAAGATGAGTTTCGCACCCAACCTGTGCAGCTTTTAAATGTGTTGTACATTGCAGGCCTAAAACCCACACCTTGAACAATACCGTATATTTTAACCTTAATTGCTAACATTTAATTGATAATTTAAATATTTTACATAAGCGGTAAAAATATATTTCACTTGCCCCCTCTTGGCAGGTTATACTAACCTTATTCTACACACAATGTCAATAGTATTTTATCATAATATTAATTAGTTTTATATATAATTTGAAGCCTTTTAAATCTAATTTATTAGAAGATTTAATTAAAAATAATTAGTTTTTTCCTTGACAATGCTAAGCTTGATTCTTAAAATAGCTTCCAAATATATGCAAAAGGAGGGGGGCCATGAAAAAAGATGCACTTGACTATGAAGCGTTGTTGCCCGAAGTAGATGAGCGTTTGAAAAACGGTTGTTCAAAAGAGCAAGAACAGCTATTCTACAGCAAACTCAAAGAAGCTGGTTTTTCAAGAAGGGATTTTTTGAAATGGACATCTATGATTACAGCTGCATTGAGTCTACCACCTATATTTGAGCCACGCGTTGCAAAAGCAGTGCAGCAATCGCTCAAAGACCTACGGTTATCTGGTTGCACTTTGCAGAATGCACAGGTTGTACCGAATCTTTCTTAAGAACTATCAACCCTAGCATTGAACAGGTAATTTTTGACACGATTAACTTAGCTTTTCACGATACACTTATGATGGCATCAGGAAAAAGAGCAGAAGAAGCTCTAGAGTCTGCAATAGCAAAGTACAAGGTAGTTATATATTGGTAGTAGAAGGCGGCATACCTACAAAAGATGATGGCATATTTTTACGCATTGGTGCAAATGCAGAAACTGGTCTTCACAGGCTCAAAAGAATATCAAAAGGTGCAAAGTACATACTAAATTTTGGCACTTGCTCATCCTTTGGCGGTGTGCAGGCAGCATACCCAAACCCCACAGGAGCAAAAGGCGTGCATGATATTTTGGGCTGTGAAGTTGTAAATGTATCGGGTTGTCCGCCAAATGCTGTAAATATGATAGGTACCGTAGTGCATATTTTATTGTTTGATAGGGTCCCACCGCTTGATTTAAGCTATAGACCTATTTGGGCATACGGCGGCAGGATTCATGATAACTGTGAGCGCAGAGCGCATTTTGACGCAGGCGAATTTGTCGAAGAATGGGGCGATGAAGGTGCAAAAAAAGGCTGGTGTTTGTACAAAATGGGCTGTAAGGGTCCACTTACATACAATAACTGCCCACGATATAGGTTTAACCAGGGCACAAACTGGCCCGTAGGCGCAGGTCATGGCTGCATTGGGTGTTCTGAACCTGATTTTTGGGATACAATGGCACCATTTGAAGAACCAAACGATAAAGCAGGCATAAGAATACCGGCATTTGGCGGTGTAGAAGCTACAAGCGATGCTATTGGAGAGCTTGTAACAGGTATTACAATCGGCGCAGTTGGTGTTCACGCAGCAGGCTCAATTATTAGGGCAAAAGCCGAAAAGAAAAAGAAAGAAGAAGAAAATAACAAAAATAATCAAAACAAATCAGACGAAAATAAGTAAAGAGGGGGGTTAAAAATGGCTAAAGTTTCAACAAAAGAAGCCAATCAACACTTGGTTGTGGATCCAATAACGCGCATTGAAGGTCATTTACGCATAGAAGTTGACATAAAAAATGGCAAAGTAGCTGACGCATGGAGTTCTGGCACACTATGGCGAGGCATAGAGCCTATACTGCAAGGTAGAGATATTAGAGACGGTGGCTTACTTGCTCAGCGCATCTGCGGTGTATGCACTTACTCCCACTACGAAGGCAATACTATGGCTACAGAAGTTGCCTTAGGCATAAGGCCACCAACAAACGCAAGGCTTATTAGAAACCTCATTAATGCCACTCAGTTTATGCACGACCATATAGTGCATTTTTATGCTCTTCACAGTCTTGATTGGGCAGATGTTGGCGGTGCTTTAAAGGCAGATCCTCAAAAGGCTGCGGATTTAGCCTACGAATTTTCAAAAACACCATATAATGCCTCGACTGCTCATTACAAAGAAGTTATAGCAAAGTTAGAAAAATTTGTTGCAAGCGGACAATTAGGCCCATTTACAAATGCTTATATGGGCAACCCTTTGTATAAAATGCCACCAGAAGCTGACCTTATAATGATCAGCCACTACTTAGATGCATTGCATACACAGGTGATTGTNGCACAGATGCAAGCAATATATGGTGCAAAAAACCCACACCCGCAGAGCTTAGTCATAGGCGGTATATCAAGCGTAATGGATATGCTTGACCCAAACCGATTAGCTGAGTTTCAGTTTAAGCTTGATAGCGTAAAAAATTTTATATACAACGCATATTTACCAGATATTGACATGCTTGCGCATTTTTACAAAGATGAGTTTGTAAAAGGTTGGGGCATTGGGAATTACAATTTCTTGAGTTATGGCGGTTTCCCAGAAACAAACGATTGGGAAGCTAAATATAGATACTTACCTCAAGGTGTAGTATACGAAGGAAACCTCAATATATTTGATCCTACAGTGGACGAGAAATCAATAACAGAAACTGTTGCCCACTCATGGTACGAGGGTCCAAAGGTAGGCTTGTACCCAGGCATTGAAGAAACAATACCTCAGTATACAGGTTTAAACCCAGACAATACCGTTAAACAAGACGGCAAATACTCTTGGGTAAAATCCCCTCGGTACAAAAGAAAGGTTATGGAAGTAGGACCTCTTGCTAGATGGGTCGTAGGATACGCTACAAACCACAAGGATATGAGAAAACGCTTGGATGCATTTTTAAATAAACACAACGCAAAATTTGAACAAATGTATTCTACGGTAGGCAGAACCGCTGCACGAGCTTTAGAGACTGCTTATATTTGCGATGGCGCGTATATGTTTATTAAAGACTTAGTTGCGAATTTAAAACAAGGTGATGAAAGCACATGGACACGCTTTGAGTTCCCAAAAGAAGAAACAAATGCATGTGTGGCACTTGTTGAGGCACCGCGAGGGTCTTTGGGTCATTTTGTTACAATAAAAGGCAAAACGATTAAACACTACCAGGTAGTTGTGCCATCTACATGGAATGCTTCTCCAAGGGATGAAATTGGCCAAAAAGGGGCATATGAAGCTTCGTTAATAGATTTACCCGTACCAAACCCAGACGAACCGCTCGAGATTATCCGCACTATCCACTCATATGACCCATGTTTGGCATGCGCTGTGCATTTAATCGATGCAGACAGTGGCAAGTTGCGCGAATTTAAAGTCGAGGTGTAATATGGATAATGAAGTAAAAATGCACTATAGGTGGACAGTTGCACGCAGGCTCATACACTGGACAACGTTCATTTGTATAGCAGTATTGACTTTCACAGGCTTTTATATAGCTGACCCTTTCTGGTTTATATACTCACCGGGTACCCGTGAAGCGTATAATACATTTGCTATGGCAGATGTTAGGTTTATTCACTTTACTTTTGGGTTTATATTTATGTTTGCATTATTATGAGGCTATATTACGCTTTCTTTTCCAGATACGACGCAGATTGGAAAAGTTTATTATTTGAGTGGTTTAATATTAAAGAGTGGAAAACCGTTCTTTCTTATTACATAACATTTAAACCCTATGGTGTGCCAATTAAGAGTAAATACAACCCGCTTCAGTCCCTATTTTACTTTTTATTTATTGTTGCATGTATTTTTCAAATTATCTCTGGACTTGTAATGTTTACAATGGGTCAAAACACCATTCGCGGTATGTCTTTATGCAAAAAGCACTGTACTGGTTTGTAAGCCTAATGGGTGGTTATGCAAATGTGTATGATCTTCATAGATTGCTTACATGGTTTTTTATAGTTTTCTTTATAGGACATGTTTATATGATACTAGCCCATGATGTAGGTGACAAAAAAGGTACAGTATCGTCAATGATTTCTGGGTACGAGGCAGAAAAAGAATGAGTTCTATTGCTGTAGTAGGCTTGGGCAACATTCTGCTTGGCGATGAAGGCTTTGGCGTTCATTTAATAAATGATTTAAAAGCAAAGTACACATTTAGCAGTAATGTTAAAATTTTAGATGGAGGAACCGTAGGGTTCCTCCTAATTGAGCATTTTTTAGAAAATGATAAACTTATTTTTGTTGATTGTATAAGGGCTAATGATGAGCCAGGAAGTATATACAAGTTTAATGTAAAACAGCTTCCTCCTAATATTACATTTGTTTCCTCCATACATGAGATTGGATTAGGCGATATATTAGGCCATGTAGCCCTAATGGGTTTAGATAAAGAAACAGTGGTAATTGGCATAGAGCCATTATCTGTATGTCCAAACGATTTAACAACTACGCTCACACCGTTAATGAATGAAAAAATGCCAAAAGTAGAGAAATTAGTCTTAGAACAAATAAAAGAATTTGGTGGAAGTTATGCATGAGGGGGCAATAGCTCAATCTGTCGTGGAAGTATTGCGCGACATAAAAGACCAAAACGGGCTATTGAGCATAACTTCCGCTACCCTTAAAGTTGGTGCTGTATCTGGCGTCATGATTGACGCCCTTCTTTTTGCGTTTGAAGCCATCAAAAAGAAGAGGGTTTCATTAAAGACGCAACACTAAATATAATAAATGTAAATGTAAAAGCAAAATGTAATATTTGCAATAAAATTTATGATTTTGACAACACGGACGATTTAGTTATGATTTGTACGGAGTGTCAAATGCCGCTTACAATCATAAACGGCAAAGAACTAGAAATTATAGATGTGGAGGGGGAATGAAAAGAGTAGTTGTAGAAAGAAAGATACTGGAAAAAAATGACGACATTGCAAATCAGATTAGAAACTTACTGGATAAAAATCGCATTTTTGGTCTAAATGTGATGAGTTCACCGGGCGCTGGCAAAACCACACTAATCGAACAAATAGTCAAGGTATTAAAACCAAAATACAAAATTGCCGCCGTTGATGGCGATTTAGATACACAAAGAGATGCTTTGCGCATATCTGCGCTAGGGATAGAAGCTGTCCAAATTAACACATCTGGCACATGCCACCTTGATTCTTCAATGGTTCAAAAAGCACTCGATCATATATCTCTTGATTTAGATTTACTTATCATAGAAAATGTAGGCAACCTAGTATGTCCTGCAAGTTTTTACTTAGGCACGCACAAAAATGCTGTTTTAATAAGCACACCGGAAGGTGACGATAAGGTAAAAAAATACCCTACGATGTTTAATGTAGCAGATGTAGTATTGATAAACAAAATGGATATTGCTCAATTTGTCAATTTTGATATTGAAAAAGTTGAAAATGAAATAAAAGAATTAAACCCAAATGCACGAATATTCAAAGTTAGTGCATTAAAAAATGAGGGGTTAAAACCATTTATAGATTGGATTGAAACAAATATTAATCTAGTAAAAAATCGATAACTTTTTGATTTTTTCAAAAAAAATGATACAATAACAAAAGTTTTATATCCTTGCTATCTTCAAATGCGAAGATGGCCAAAGTCCAAAAGGAGGTTTGATGTATTACGATTTTCTCTACATTGTTCAACCGAATGTAACAGATGAAGAATTTGATACTATACTCGCAGATGTAGTATCAAGAATCGAAAGCAATGGCGGCAAAATATTAAAAAGCGCCATATGGGGCAAAAAGCAACTAGCCTACCCCATAAAAAAATACAGGCAAGGCATTTATGTAAATCTTTTTTATGAAGCACCCACAACAGTCCCAAAACTAATTGAAAGCTTTCTGGCCTTAAAAGACGATATATTAAGGCAGATGACGGTTAAAATGCTAAAGAAGGATATTGCGCGTTTAACTTTAGTTACACAGAAAACAGAAAATGCTGGAAAAGAAAGCGAAGCTAATTAGGAGTTAAAGTGTCAAATTTGAATAGAATCTTTCTTATGGGTAACCTTACAAGGGACCCAGAGTTACGCTATACACCTTCCAATGTTGGTGTTGCAACATTTGGGTTAGCCGTAAACTCCAGCATTGGCAAAGATGCTGATGGCAACAGAAAAACCGAAGTGCTGTTTGTCGATGTAATTGCTTTTGGCAAACAAGCAGAAACAATTAATCAATATTGCAAAAAGGGTTCTCCGCTATTTGTTGAGGGCCGATTAAGACTGAGAACCTGGGAAGATAAGGATGGAAACAAGCGCTCAAAACATGAAGTAGTATTAAGTGGTTTTCAGTTTATTGGACAAGCTAATAATAGCTTAAAAGATGATATTAAGCTACCAGAAGACGATGAAGATGTACCATTTTAAAAAAATAAAGGAGTAAAGATGGAAAACAACGACAAAAATAAAAGAAAAAAATCATTCAAATTTTCGAAAAAAAAGGTTTGTTACTTTTGTATAAACAATATTGACGAGATTGACTACAAAAATACTGAAGTTTTGTCACGTTTTATAACCGAAAGGTATAAAATTGTGTCACGAAAAGCCAGTGGCGTATGCGCAAAACATGAAAGAAAACTTAGCACAAGCATTAAACGTGCAAGGATTATGGCACTTTTGCCATTTACCATAAACACAAAACTAAAAAGCTGATTAAGCTTTGTAAACTAAAACAAAAGGGGATTTGCGTATGAAGGTTGTTTTACTTGAAGATATAGAGAATTTAGGTTTGGCAGGCAAGATATGCGAAGTTAAAAATGGCTACGCACGTAATTTTTTATTTCCTAAGAAACTAGCTTTAGCCGCTACAAAAGAAAATGTAAAACTGATAGAAGAAAAAAGCAGCAGCATAATAAAAAGAACTCAAAAAAGACTACAAACAGAACAAGCAAAAAAGGAACAACTTGACGGTTTGGTAGTTGAGATTAAAGCAAAAGCAGGTGAAGGTGGTAAATTATTTGGCTCAATAGGGGCACCCGACATATATACGGCTTTAAAAGAAAAACAAATTGAAGTTGATAAAAAGAGCATTAGGCTTGATGAACCCATTAAACAAGTAGGAGAATACGAAGTTACAATAGCGCTTTATAGAGATATAAAAGCTACGATTAAAGTAATTGTGCACAGTTTAAATGAAAATTGATACACCTTTTAAATCTATCATTAAGCCATCTGCGATTGAATTACCGAATGCTTATGAGGCAGAAAAAGCCCTGCTTTCTGCCTTATTTTTAGATAACTCAAAAATAGGCCAAGCGTTAGAATATATCACACATGAGCATTTTTACGATAAAAGAAACGCTCTAATTTTTAAAGCAATGTTGTCTTTATACTCACAAGGCATAGGTTTTGATCACATCATTATTGCTAACCATTTAGGTAGCCAATTGGAAACGATTGGTGGCATGGATTACCTTATAGAAGTTACAGAGTACCTACCAAATGTTTCAAATGTCACATATTATGCCAAAATTATTTACCAGAAAAGTATTTTAAGGGAATTAATTTTTGCTTCGCAAGAAATTGCCGATATTTGTTATGCAGATACACTAAACACAGATGAAATTTTAAATCTCGCAGAAAAAAAGATATTTAATATATCAACCAAAAAAACTGAAGGCTATAAATCTCTAAACGATATTGGGGATGAGATTAAAGACTTAATCAATAACTTAAAAAAGAGAGATACAGTAATTACGGGTCTACCCACAGGTTTCATAGATATGGATAAACTCTTAAATGGTTTCCAAAGAGGCGATCTAATAATATTAGCTGCAAGGCCAAGCATGGGAAAAACTGCCTTTGCTGTAAATATAGCCACAAATATGGCTAAAAGGGCAAATCTATCTGTCGGTATATTCAGTCTAGAGATGACATACAGACAAATTGCTATGAGACTTTTATCTTCTATAAGCAATATTGAATTTTATAAGCTAAAATCTGGCAAACTAAGCACACAGGAGTGGGATTTAATTGTAAACACTATTGATCGATCAAGAAATATGCGCATATATATAGATGATTCTTCCCTTGTAACGAGTCTTGACATTAGAACAAAGGCAAGGAAATTAAAAATTGAGCGCAATATAGATTTTTTGATTATAGATTATCTGCAATTAATTGAAGGTTCAAAAAGGGAAAATCGAGTTCAAGAGGTATCAGAGATATCAAGATCACTTAAAATATTAGCGAAAGAATTAAACATTCCTATACTTGCACTATCTCAGTTAAACAGAGGGGTAGAACAAAGGGACAATAAGCGGCCAATGATGTCTGATTTGAGAGAATCAGGCTCCATTGAGCAAGACGCCGATATAGTTATGTTTATTTACAGAGATGATGTGTATAACAAAAAATCTGAAAAAGATGAAGAAGAAACGACAGCCGAAATCAATATAGCAAAACACAGAAATGGACCTACAGGCACAATCAAGTTATTGTTTCACAAAGATACCACTACATTTAAAAACTTAACGGGTAAACAAGAATTAGACATATTTTATAAAGACTACGTAAACGAATATGAAGAATTCTAAATTTTATGCTAGATTATATATTTATCAAAGGTGCAAAACAACACAACTTAAAAAATATAGATATTAAAATACCCAAATTTAAAATTGTAAGCTTTGTTGGACCATCTGGTTCTGGAAAATCTACAGTCGTGTTTGATATCGTGTATGCAGAAGGCCAGCGCAGGTACATTGAGTCATTGTCAGCCTACACGCGTCAGTTTTTGGAGAAATTAGAAAAAAGCGATGTTGACTATATTGAAGGCTTATCTCCTTCTATCAGCATTGACCAAAAACTTTCATCAAACAGTAGGTCCACGGTAGGCACAACAACAGAAATCTACGATTACGCAAGAATTATTTGGGCAAACCTTGCACAGTACTACTGTTACAATTGTGGCCGCAAAATTGAGAAACAAACACCACAAGATATTGTTGATAAAATTTTTGAGATTAAAGGTAAAAAAATACTTATAATGCGCCCCATCGCAATAAACAAAAAAGGGGAATTTTCTCAAGAGTTTAGTCTTCTTGCAAAGCATGGATTTTTAAGGATTATTGTAGATGGAATCGAATACACGCTCGATGAGCCACCAAAATTAGATAAAAACAAAAAACATACAATATTCCTTGTGGTAGATAGAATCATTGTGGATGAAAATTCAAAAGAACGCATACAACAATCTGTAGAGTTAGCATTAAAAAACTCAAAAACAATTTATGTAAAAGATATAGATAAAGACAAAGAAGAGGTATATTCCACTGAATTTAGTTGCCCAGTTTGCAATATCAATTACTCAAACAAAAACGCTCAAAGTTTTTCTTTTAACTCTCCTTTGGGTGCATGCCCTGTATGTCATGGGCTGGGTTTTGTAAATAAGTTAAAAGTAGAAGCTTTGATTAACGAAAACTTGTCGCTGAAAGAAGGTGCAATAAAACCATTTTCAAGACCTAGATACGCTCAAGCAAACGATTATATAATAAAAAAATGCAAGCAGTTTGGTATAGATGTTTACATGCCGTTTAAAGATTTAACAAGCCAACAAAAAGATTATATTCTTTTTGGTAGTGGAGATTTTGACGGCATTATAGCTATGGTAGAGCGCTTCTTTGAATCCGATATCTTTTTTGCTAGCCTTAATGCCAATTTACGATCAAGCGTCTTATGTCCTGAGTGTAAAGGGTTTAGGTTAAACAAAGAAAGCTTATCTGCTAAAATCAACGGCCTCAATATTATAGAAGTTACTAACCTGCGCATAGATGAAGCGCTAGAGTTCTTTAGAAACCTTGAAAAAACCCTGACTCCTACACAAAAACACATTGCCAAAAACCCCCTAAATGAAATAATCAAACGATTGGGTTTTCTTGTGGATCTAAATTTAGATTATTTAACACTCTCAAGAAACACAGCCACTTTGTCTGGTGGCGAAGCACAAAGGGTAAAATTAGCAACCCAAATTGGCACTTCACTAAGTGGTGTAACATACTGTCTAGACGAGCCTTCCATTGGACTGCACCCAGCAGAAACAGAAAAACTAATAAAGATTTTACAAGAGTTGCGCGATTTAGGTAATACGATTTTGATGGTAGAACATAATGAGTTTTTAATAAAAAACAGTGATTATATTGTTGATATTGGGCCAAAAAGTGGCAATTTTGGTGGGGAAGTATGCGCATCTGGTTCACTAAAAGAAATATTAGAAAATGAAAACTCTCTAACAGGTAAATACTTATCTGGCAAACTCAAAATAGAAATACCAGAAAAAAGAAAAATTAAAGATTTTATCAAACTAAAAAATGTAAATGTCCACAATATAAAAGATTTAAGCATTGATATCCCCCTTGAGTGTTTAGTAGGCGTAAGCGGTGTTTCGGGCAGTGGTAAATCCAGTTTGATTTTTGATTTTATTTTGCCAAAATTAAAAGAAAAAATCAACATTCAACAGGCATTTTATAAAAAAGCCTTTCAAGAAATAGATGATGAACCTCAAAATTTAGCAGATAGCGAAACTCTCGATTCTAATGTATCTGGTGATATCGAAAACTTTCAAGCAATTGAGCGCGTTATTGCCATCAACCAATCACCAATAGGCAGAACACCTAGATCCAACCCTGCAACCTACACTTCCGTTTTTACCGATATTAGAGAATTGTTTGCAAATGTTACACAGGCAAAGATACTAGGGTTTACACCGGCGCGCTTTAGCTTTAATGTAGCCGGCGGAAGGTGCGAAAAATGCAAAGGCGAAGGATATATTAAAGTTGAAATGCAGTTTTTGCCCGATGTGTATGTGCTGTGTGAAGCTTGTGGAGGCAAAAGATACAACGAACCAACCCTGTCTGTGTATTATAAAGATAAAAATATAGCCGATGTGTTAAATATGAGTGTAGATGAAGCCTATGAGTTTTTCAGTAATGTCCCAAAAATAAAAAATAAGCTGAGCGTTTTAAGAGATATTGGTTTGGGCTACATTAAATTAGGTCAAAACGCAACAACACTATCTGGCGGTGAAGCCCAGCGCATCAAATTAGCAAAAGAGTTGATAATACCACAAAACAAAAAAACTCTGTATTTATTTGACGAACCATCTCGAGGTCTGCACCCAGACGATATAAAAAAATTACTGCAAGTAATAAATAGGCTAATAGATAATGGCCACAGCGTAATAATTATTGAACACGATTTAGATATACTAAAAAGTGCTGACTATATTATCGATATGGGTATAGGCGGAGGCGACAAAGGTGGCAAAGTTGTAGCTTTTGGCACACCGCAAGATATTGCAAAAAACCCCGCATCTCTTACAGGAAAGTATTTAAAAGAAAAATTGGAGGAACTAAATGCATTTAATAGGCGTCATAGGGTCTCAAAAGGCCACTGAAAAAGCTAAAAAACTCGCTTATGAGGTAGGAAAACTCATAGCTTTAAATAATTTTGTGCTTGTATGCGGCGGGTTAGAAGGTGTTATGGAAGCTGCAAGCAAAGGCGCTTTTGAACACGGTGGTCTAACTGTAGGCATTTTGCCAGATAAAAACAAACAAAATGCAAACCCATACATTAAAATCCCTATAGCTTCAGGTATGGGTTATGCAAGAAATTTCTGTATTGTACAAAGTGCAGAGTGTCTAATTGCCATCGAAGGAAGCTTTGGCACACTTAATGAAATATCTGCCGCACTTAATTTGCAAAAGGTAGTAATTGGTCTTGAGTGTTCGTGGAACATTGAAGGCATGAAATTTGCACAAACCCCACAAGAAGCACTTGAGTTAGCTAAAAAATTTATTTTTAGTTAATTATAAACCATTGACATAATAAATAGCAACTATATAATATAATTAGTTTACAAATTATAAAAGGGAGGTGTGCGTATGGATATTGTGATTTTGTTTTTAGTAGTTTTATATATATTACTATCTTCAGTGTTTTACTACCTTAATCAAAATTTGATTTTTTTGGTTTTTTGCTTGTTTTCTCTGGGTTTTTTGGTTTTGTTTGGCATATTACAAAAACAAAGGTTATTAAAAGAAATAAAAGTCGAATCAAACAGCTTAAAAAACATCTTTTTAAAAAATGAGCGCATAAATTTAACCGATANAATAAAATTAAATAATATTTTAAAAGAGTTTAACACTATTCTAGACAATATAAGGGTGCAATTAAAAGAGTTGTTTAATGAAAAATTTACAAATGATACGCATACTGCAATATCTGCTGCTAAAATAAGTTTTGATACACAAATAGCAAGCAATGATGTTAAAAAAATTTTTCAAGAGCTATCAATCATAGAAACAGGTTTAAACGATTCTAACAATGCTGTAAAAAATATTGCCGAAAATATAGTTTCAATTGTAGACTACATGGGAAAAATTAATCAAGTTTTAGAAACCTCTTCTAAAAACGCAAAAAGTGTTATAGAAACAACCGAAAATATTTCTATAAAAATCAACAGCAATAAAGAACACATAATGAAATTAAGCGAATCTTCATCAAAAATAAGCGAAATTATTGATGTAATCAATGAAATTGCCGACCAAACGTCCTTGTTATCGCTAAATGCTGCCATTGAAGCGGCCCGTGCAGGCGAGCACGGCAGAGGTTTTGCGGTAGTTGCAGATGAAATTAGGAAATTATCCGAAAATACACTCAATGCAACAAATGAAATATCAAACCTTATAAAAACAGTTCAAAATGATGTAAGTACGGTGATTGGTGCAAATAAACAAGTAGGTGAGTTGGTTGTCCAAAATAAAGAAATTGTCGAACAAAGCATCAGCGCTTTTTTGGATGTTACGAATCATATTAACCAAGCAAATAATATGATAAACAACATAGCAAGTGCAGTAGAAGAACAATCGAAATTAATAAGCGATATTAATCAAAGAACGCAAATCATCACAAATCACTTAAAAAATGCATCAGCCAGCGTTGATCAAATAAGCGTCAAACACGGCTGAATTTGCAAAAAAAGCTGAAAACGGCTTTAAAATGCTAGAAAAAGTAAATAGCGGGCATTATTTGGACAAAATTTACGAAATTGCTCAAATAGGAAAAGAAAAAATTGAAGCAGTATTTAAGGATGCGTTAAAGAAAGGTATCGTAAACTCAAGTGACCTATGGGATAGAAACTACATACCTATACCAAACACAAAACCACAGAAGTATGAAACGCGTTTTACGCAGTTTATTAAAGATTATATCCAGCCAATCGAAGATGAGCTGTTGGCAAAAGACCCAAATTTTTCAACTGTCGTGCTTGTGGATAATAATGGTTATCTGCCAGCGCATAACTCTAAATACGATAAACCTCTAACTGGTGATTATCAGACTGACTTGAAAGGTAATAGATCAAAAAGACTCCTAAACGACCCTATTAGTTTGGCTTCAGCTAGAAGCACACAACCTGTTTATGTTCAAATCTATCCACGCGATACAGGCGAGATAATGTATAGACTTTCTGTACCTATTATGTTTGAAGGCAAACACTGGGGGGCTTTGAGAATAGGTTTTTATATATAGGAGAAGGTATGAAAATTTTGGTTAGCATTAATGCATTTAAAGGGGCAGTATCTACAGTTTTGGCTACAGATACAGTAGCAAATGAGCTTTTAAAATTTGGATTTAGTGTAGAAAAAAGTTACATCGCAGATGGTGGCGATGGCAGCATTGAAGTAGCAGCTTCTATGGGCGCGCGCTTACAATATTGCGATACTTATGACCCACTCTTGCGACCCATTAAAGCACCTATTGCATGGTTTGGCAAAATTGCACTAATTGAGATGGCAAAAGCAAGTGGTTTAGCTTTAATTAAACCCGAAGAAAAAAACCCTCTAAAAACAACTTCATTTGGTACAGGTATACTGATAAAAAAGGCTATTGAAGAAGGTGCTGAAGAAATTATACTTGGGATTGGTGGTTCTGCTACGGTTGATGGTAGTGTTGGGTTGCTCGAAGCCCTTGATTTTAAATTTTTAGATGCAAAAGGAAACCCATCGTGGATAGGTGGTGAATCATTAATAAATATTCGCACAGTTGTAAAAAGCCCAATAAAATTTCCAAAAATTACAATCGCAAGCGATGTAACAAACCCGCTGCTTGGGCCAGACGGTGCAAGTAGAGTATTTGGCCCACAAAAGGGAGCTGATTCTCAAATGGTAGAGTTTTTAGAAAATGCACTAGCTCATTTCAATGAGATTACAAAAAAATATTTCAATGTCGATTCAGCAGACATAAAAGGCGCAGGCGCAGCTGGTGGTATCGGCGCCTTTGCAAGCGTGTATCTCAACGCACAGTTAAAACCCGGTGCTGAACTGTTTATGGATTTTTGCAATTTTAACGAAAAAGCTAGCAAATCTAGTGTTTTAATAACAGGCGAAGGCGCACTCGACAAGCAAACCTCGTGCGGCAAAGCACCATATCGTGCTGCAAAAAGATTTAAAAGCATAAATAAAAATGGTTTAACAATTGCCTTATCTGGTAGTGTTTCGGATAGAAATACATATGAGGATGCAATAGATGTTGCCCTAAGCATCATTCACAAACCCTTATCTATCAAAGAATCTATCGAAAACACGCTAAACTTACTGAGCTCAACTACTGCTGAAATTGCAAAATTTTTATTATGGAAAGCAAAGACGCAAAATATCACACAACACTAGTCAATAAGCTAGATTAGACATATAAATACTTATTTATTTTAAAAATAGCTAAACACACACAATTTAGCTGTCTTTTTGCTCCTTTGCATTTGATATTGATTTGCCAATTTCTCTTAATATATCAAGAGGTATTGGTAAGATTGTAGTGGTATTGTTTGTTGAAGAAATCTCATTTAGGGTTTGTAAATATCGAAGCTGGAGCGCTATGGGGTTTTGCGATATAATGCGCGCTGCTTCGTTTAATTTTTCTGCTGCTTGATATTCACCATCTGCGTTTATGATCTTTGCACGTCTGTCACGCTCTGCTTCTGCCTGACGCGCCATTGCCCTTTGCATATCTTGGGGTAGATCAATTTGTTTTAGCTCAACAAGCGTTACCTTTACGCCCCATGCATCTGTGTGTTTATCGAGAATCTCTTGAATTTCTGAGTTAACTTTATCTCTTTCTGACAGTAGTTTATCAAGTTCAGCCTGTCCGCAAACGCTTCGCAGTGTTGTTTGAGCAAGCTGCTCTACTGCGTAGGCGTAATTTTTTATTTGAACAACGGCGTTTAGCGCATCTACAACCTTAAAATACACTACAGCATTAATTTTAATTGTAATATTGTCTTTTGTAATAACATCTTGTGGTTGCACTTCAAGTGTATTAATTCTTAAAGATACTTTTGCCATACTATCAATAATGGGCCACAAAATAATCAATCCCGGTCCTTTTACGCCTATTGCCCGCCCTAGCCTAAAAATCACTGCCCTGTCATACTCCTGTACAATGCGTACAGAGTTTAAAATTACAAGCAGTAAAAAAATAATAAGAACAATCAATACGATGCTTTCCATAAGTCTATTCCTCCTTTTTAACAAATAATTGCAATGACTCTTGCTTTATTACCTTAACTTTTTCTCCAAGTGCTATATCATAATCGCTAGATGCTGTCCAGATCTCTCCTTCTATCTCAATCTGACCTGGGTTATTTTTTGTAATGGGTTTTTTACATACGCCTGTTTTTCCTACGAGATTTTCTGTTGTTTTAATAGGAGCTTTTTGTGCTTTTAAGCCAAGAATCACCACAAAAACAACAAAAGCAAAAACTCCAACAAAAATAGGACATACCACATACAAAAACAATGATGGCAAACCATTAAAACTTAAGTACAAAAAATAAGTGCCAATAATAAATGATGTTAATCCTACAAATGTAAATATACCACCGCTTGCAAAAAAAATTTCCAAAATTAGAAACGTAAATGATAAAAAAACTAATATCTCGCCTATATCTACATTCATACTACACACTCGCACAAGGTGTATTATCGCCTTGTAATTTCTTGATTGTATGCAAAATAGCACCAAGCACTACGCTAATATTTTCAATAGCCGCTTTTGGGCTTCCTGGTACATTAATAATAAGGCTGTTTTTTCGCGTGCCTACGCAGGCTCTTGAGACAATCGCGGTAGGTGTTTTTTCAAAACTTTTTAGGCGCATTGCTTCTTCAAAACCATAGAGCCTTTTTTCTATCAATTCTAGTGTAACATCTGGGGCAATATCGCGTGGAGCGATACCTGTTGAGCCATTTGTTATTATTAGATCAATATTGTCATCGCTTAAATCAATGAGTTCTTTTTTGAGCATTTCTTTATCGTCTGGTATAACTGTGTAATAAGCTAGTTCCATGTCTTCTAAATTTTTTTGTACAAAATCTATCAAGAGAGGTCCGGTCAAATCATCCCTTTCTTTTATATAGCCTTTATCAGAAAGTGTAATAACAGCAAATTTCATGTTTTAGCCTCCATACAATTTAAATCGTACGCTCTAATTAAACTGGGAAATTTTTCTCTAACATTTTTAGCATACTCTGGATCGATTGAAACGGTTTTAAGTGTGGTTTGATTATAAGCGCTCTCAAGCAGTATACCGTCTGGGTCGTAAACGCTTGAGTGGCCAGCACACACCCATTTGCCAGACTTATCATTTGCATTGCATGTTGCAACGAATGCTTGATTTTCAATAGCTCTAGCTACGGTTAACTTTTGCCACGCATCTAGTCTTTCGATAGGCCAGATAGCACTTACTAATAGCACTTTTGCACCTTTAAGCGCTGCTTTTCTTAAAATTTCGGGGAATCTCAACTCAAAACATATACAGACGCCAAACCTTACACCAAACAAATCAAAAGTGTTATCCGAAAGTTTATCACCTGGGTAAAAATAATCGTTTTCTTTTGTTACTTCAAAAAGCTTTATTTTAGAATACTTAAATACAACCTTCTTTTCATACAAACAATAAAATGTGTTAAAGATTTTATCATCTGCGTATTCCAAGAATGTCCCGCAGATAGCAATATCACCAGATTTTTCTAGCAATTTGTTTATATAGTCTGGTATTTTTTTTGATATACTTTTTAGGTTTGGGTAATCAAAACCGGACAAAAAAAGCTCTGGGAACAATACAAGCCTGCTTCCATTGACATAAGCTTTTTCTATCATACTTAAAGCGGCTTCAAAATTCTTTTCAACTTCGCCTTCGCATACCTGCATCTGAGCTATACTTATCTTCATAAAACCCTCGCAAAAGAAAATTTTCTTTGCCATTTATGCTCTACAATTTTGAGCAACCCTTCATTTAGCGGGTACCCCATTTTTATCAGCTCATTAANATCACTTTGGGCTTTTTCTAATAGCTTTGCGTCTCTTAGTATATCAGCAAATTCTAAATCTGGCAAACCATGTTGTCTTGTGCTGTAAATCTCNCCCATNCCCCGCAAAATTAAATCTTGTTTTGCNATCTCAAACCCATCGTTTGTAGAAAGCAAAGCTTCTATGCGTTTTTTTGCCAAAGATGATATTTTGTCTTTTGTTACTAAATAGCAAAATGAATCCAAATCGCTCCTTCCAACCCTTCCCCTTAACTGGTGTAATTGAGCAAGACCGTAATTTTCAGCATTTTCGATAATGATAATTGTAGCATTTGGGTTGTCTATGCCTACTTCAATAACTGTTGTGCTCATCAAACAATCAATTTTCCTTTTTACAAAGTCGTGAAAGATCTTAGTTTTTTCTGTACTTTTTACATTTGAATGCAACAACGCACAATTAAACTCACTAAAGTATCTTTTTTTGATATCTTCAAAGCTACCCATTAAAGAGTCAAAATCTGCTTTTGATTCAGAATCCTCAATAAGCGCAAACACTATATAGACTTGGTGTTTGTTTAATATCTCTTTTCTTGCGTGCAAAAAAGCCTTCTCTTCCTGGCTTTTATATAAATGAATTGTTGAGATAGGTTTTCTGTTTTTTGGCATAGCACGTATTTCAACAACTTTTGTTTTGCCGTAGATTGCTAAGCTCAAGCTTCTAGGTATTGGCGTTGCGCTCATAATTAAACAGTAAGCACTTTTGCCTTTGCTTGATAGCATTTTTCTCTGATCAACACCAAAACGATGTTGCTCGTCAATAACCAAAAAACCCAAATTATTGAAAGTGAGGTTTTCATTCAGTAAGGCGTGCGTTCCAACCAAACAGTGAATTTTAAAATCCTTGACTGCTTGAAAAATTTCATTTTTTTTCTTTGTTGTATTGACAAGTAGCTCTACCTTAAACCCCTCATCTTCTAGAAACTGTTTTGCAACTGCAAAGGTCTGTTCTGCAAGAGTAGTAGTAGGCGACATAATGCAAATCTGGTAGTTATTTTTTAATACAGCCAAAGCACAAATTAAAGCCACTATAGTTTTACCAGAGCCTACATCACCTTGAAGAAGTCTAGTAGATTCCAAAGATGCGGTCATATCATTTAATATTACATTTATAGCTTTTTTTTGATCAACAGTTAGCTCAAATGGTAATTTTTTTTCCACATTTTTCAAAAAATCTTTATCAACATCTATGGTGATTGATTCGGTTTTTTTATCTTGATCCTGTAAAGCTAAACCCAATTGCATTAAAAAAAGCTCATCGTATTTTAATCGCGTTTCTACTGTCTCATCAAAAATGCCTTTTAAGTGTATTGATTCAAACACTTCACTTAAGAAAGGTAGTTTGTTCCTTGCTAAAATAGTGTATGGCAAAAAATCATACGGCGGCTTTGGCGATGTAGACAAGTGCTGCTCAATAATTTTTTTAACGGTGGTGTTTTTTAGACTACCAAACGAAGAGTACACAGTAAAGGTGTGTGGTTTAAATGAGCTAGAATGGCGAATGCGTGGGTGGTGCATTTCTTTAAATAGTCCAAATTCCGTTATTTTTCCTTCACATACAACAGATTCACCCACTTTTATGTTTTTTAATATTAGCTTTAAAAACTTATTAATATTAAACCATTTACAATCTATCCTACTAGTACCATCATCAACAGTTATGGTATAGTAGTTGCCAGCCTTTTTTGATGCAACAACACCTTTTATGCATGCATAGCCTGTAGCATTTGATATGGGTACCATCTGAGTGTAATTTTCATAACGCAAAGGTTTTGTTAACAATAGATCCCAAACACAAAAAATGTTTTTTTTATTAAAAATTTTTTGTATATAGGGTTTTAAAACGGGTTTTGATAAAAGCCAATCTGCACACTTGTCAAATTTAATGAGAGAATTTTCTTTTTTAAGATAGACAATAGCATTTTTGTAATCTTTTAAATGAGTGTATGTAAGAATCTTTGCTTCTAATGCGTTTAGTGTCTGCTTTATTTTCACCATGTTTTAAATTGATACTTCCAATACTTCTTCTATTGTTGTAATACCATCTATTACCTTCTTTATGCCGCTTTGTCTGAGTGTTTGCATACCGCTATCAATCGCTATTTTTTTAATTTCATCAGTTGGTAGGTTTGAGACGATAGCTTTTCTTATTTGTTCATTTATAGGCATAGTCTCATATATTGCTACTCTACCTTTGTAGCCAGTATTGTTGCAAGCAGGACAACCTTTGCCACGGTAGAATACAGCATCTTTATTGTCAATACCTAAACTTTTTATCAACTCTGGTTCGGGGTTATATGTGATTTTACATGAATCACAAATTTTTCTCACCAACCTTTGAGCTAAAATTAACCTCAAAGATGATGCAAGCAAATACGGCGCAACACCCATATCTATAAGCCTTGCAATAGCGCTGGGTGCGTCGTTTGTATGCAGCGTAGATAAAACTAAATGACCTGTTAGNGCAGCTCTTATAGCAATATCTGCGGTTTCAGCATCTCTAATTTCACCTACCATGATAATATCTGGGTCTTGCCTTAAAAACGAACGNAGTGCTTTTGCAAATGTTAAACCAATCTCTTCATTTACCTGTAGTTGATTTATGCCTTCTAAGTTATACTCTATCGGGTCTTCTGCTGTTAGGATATTGACACTTGTATTATTTAATAGATTGAGTGTTGCGTAAAGCGTTGTAGATTTACCAGAGCCTGTTGGTCCTGTAACCAAAATTATACCATGTGGAGACTTAACTGCTTTTATGTATTTTTCTAAATCTTCTGGTTCAAAACCTAAATCATTTAGATTGACCTTTATGCTTGATGAATCCAAAATTCTCATAACACATTTTTCTCCAAATGCAACAGGTATTGTAGAAACCCTTAAGTCAATTTCTTTATTAAGCATTTTTAGTTTTATTCTGCCATCTTGCGGCAACCTTTTTTCTGCTATATCTAAGTGCGACATAATTTTAATTCTTGAAATAATACTTGGGGCAAACTGTTTTGGCAGCTTCATTGCTTCTATATTTTTGCCATCAATTCTATATCTAACTTTTACAAGATTTTCAAAAGGTTCTATATGGATATCAGAAGCCCTTGAGACAATTGCATTTTCAATAATAGAATTTACCAATTTAATCAAAGGTGGGTCATTTTCTTGTATAATTGACTGACTTTCTTCTTTAACTTCCTCGATTGTTTGTGTTTGTGGGAGGTTTTTAACAAATTCTTCAAGTTTATTATAAATCGTATAGCTTGTATTTATAGCGTTTGTTATATCCTGTGGCGTTGTAATATATAAGATAACTTTTTTAATGCCTGTTGTGAATCTAATTTCATCTATTAAATAAGTATTTTCTGTTGGATCAACAACCGCTATATGGAGCTCATTATCAGTTTTTGCAAAAGGCAATATTAATCGTTCCCGTGCCACCTCTTCTTTTATTATCGATACAACGCTTCTATCAATTAATACATTACTTAAAACTATTCTTTTTAAGTTAAATTGTTTGCTTAAAACATCGGCAATATCTTCATCAGTAATTAAACTATGCTCTTTTAAAATTTCTCCCAAGCGCTTGTTAGTTTTTTCTTGTTCTTGTATTGCTTGTTTTAATTGCTCTTGTGTTATTTTTTGATTATTTAACAATAACTGACCAATTAATGACACNNTAAACCNCTTTTATCTAATTTTAGCATGTTTTTATAAAAATAACAAATACAGCTGTTAAACAAGCTATTTAAAAAATGCAAAAAATTTAATTAATTTGACTTTTTAGGCTAAATCTTTTAGTATAGGCGCGAAGATAAAATTTTAGGAGGTATTATTTAATGGGTCACGGAAAAGTTGTAAACGTTTCTGACGCATTAAGCGTCATCAAAGATGGTGATGTTGTAGCCATCTCGGGGTTTAATTTGTCTACGGCACCAGAGTATCTGATATTGGAACTTTTTGAACAGTACAAAAAAACAGGTCATCCAAACAATCTATTTATTATCTCAGACACGCTGCCTGCGGTACCAGACAGAGGGCTTGATAAAGTCTTTGGTGAACTTTATCAAGACAAAGACCAAAAATTTATTAGAGGCGTTTTAATGCCTTTCATTGGTTGGTCACCCGCATTGATGAAGATGACACTTGAAAACAGGATTGAGGTGTATTCCTTCGCTATTGGTACAACTTCTTACTGGTTTAGGGAAGTTGCAAGCAACAGACCAGGATTGTTAACAAAAGTTGGTCTTGGGACATTTTTAGATCCAAGAATCGACGGTGGTGCTTCTAACGAACTTGCAAAAGAAAAGAAAACCTGCAAAGTAGATGTGCTTAATATAAATGGCGAAGAGTGGCTACTGTATCAAGCACCAACACCCGATGTAACACTCATTAGAGGTACAACTGCCGACGAAGATGGCAATATTTCAATGGAAGAAGAAGGCATCTACGGCACAGTGCTTAATATGGCACAAGCTGCCAAAGCACTTCCAAATCAAGGTAAAGTTATTTGCCAGGTAAAGTATGTAGCGCGAAAAGATACCATACCAACAAGAGATGTTATCGTCCCTGCACCGCTTGTTGATTATGTTGTTGTAGCACCAGATGCAGAAAAATATCATAAGCTTTCTGGTAGCTATGTGTATGACCCAAGGCTTGCTGGCCATGTAAAAGCCAAAAAAACTAAAGAACTAGAAGAACTTTTGCCAGCACCAGATCAAATAAGGGATAGGATAGCAGCAGGAAGAATCTTAATCGAAGTCATGAAAACTGCTGCAAAACTAAAGAAACCGTTATTTGGTAACTTAGGTATAGGCATTCCTGTATATGTATCGTGGCTTGCTGGAGAGTTAGGTTTAAGTAATTTGCTCGCACTAACTGTTGAGCCTGGACCTATTGGCGGTATTGCTCTAGTGGGTGGAGATTTTGGCGTTGCTATATCACCTCAGGCAATCATACCAATGCCTGATATGTTTACAAACTATGAAGGTGGTATTATAGATTTTGCATCTTTAGGATTTATGGAAATTGACCCAAAAGGTAATTTAAATCCATCATATAGTTCAACAAGGGTATCTGGACCTGGAGGTTTTCCTGTAATTAGCGCAGGATCACCAAGAACATTCTTTGCTGGTGGTTTTACTGCTGGCAAGTTTGATATAGATGCCGCCAAAGGAAAATTAATAATTAAATCTGACGGAAATATATTAAAATTCAATGAAAAGCTTGCAAAAATTGTATTTAGTGGTCCTTTCGCCGTAAAGGCAAAAAAAGAAATACTTTATGTAACAGAAAGGGCTGTATTTGGATTAAATGAAAATGGTCTGATACTTAGAGAAATTGCACCAGGTGTTGATTTAGAAAAAGACATCCTATCAAAGATGAACTTTAAACCTCAAATTGCTGATAAACTTGAAACAATGCCAGAGTGCATATTCCACCAAAGCTTAGATCCGCTTAAAGAATATGTCGACGATATATTAGAAGAAGCCGGGTTAATTTAAAAACGATCAAAATCAAGAAGGGTTTAAACCCTTCTTGATTTTTTTAGGATATTTGTTTACACTAGATAAAAAAAGGGGGTTAAGATGACAGTATCAGAAGCAATAAAATCAAGAAAATCAACAAGGGCATTTTTAGACAAGCCAGTAGAAAAAGAAGTGCTTAATAAGTTGTTTGATATTGCTAGGTTTGCGCCATCTGGTCATAATGTTCAACCCTGGGAAGTTTTGGTGCTAACAGGTAAAACTAAGCAAAAATTAAGCAATGCTTTAGTGGAGGCGGTAAAAAGCGGTGTCGAAAGGCAATACGATTATATATACGAAGTAAAAGATATGCCTCAATACATTAAAGATAGACGCAAAGCTTGCAATNCAAGAGTTTTTGAGTTCAAACACCTAGATACAAAAGATAAGGCAGCTTTACAGGAACATATTTTAGAAAACTTCAGGTTTTTTGATGCCCCTGTTGAATTACTTCTATTAAGGGAAAAAAACTTAGGCGAAAATACATTTATAGATATTGGTATTATAGCGCAAACTATCATGTTGCTTGCATTGGACTTTGGACTTGCTACTTGTCCCAAAACATCCATCGCAGCTTATGCTCCTGTTATAAAGAAAACGCTCGATATCCCAGACACAAAAATGGTTGTAATGGGCATTTCACTTGGGTACCCAGACAACAACGCTTATATTAACAAACTAACAATGGACAGGATAGCTGTAGAGGATTTTGTCACCTTTTTGGATTAAGTTTAGTCTTTTTTAAAGATTAGTTTAAGAGGACAACCTGTAAATTTAAACATAGAATATAATTGATTTTTGATATAGTGCTCGAAATTTTTGGGCACTTTTTCTGTATTTGTAAAAATCACAAATGTAGGCGGTTTTGTTTCAACTTGATTGATATATTTTATCTTTATAGGTTTTGAGTTTATATTTATCGGGGTGTGTGTTTTTGACAAAAATTTGAGGGCTTCATTTAAATCATGCGTGGGGATTCTTGTATTGTAGTAATCCTCAACAATCTGTATATTTTTAAAAATCTTATCGATATTTTTTGATTCTTTAGCACTGACTCTCAAAAATGGCGCAAATTTTATAAAAGAAAGCCTGTTTTGTAATTCTTTAAAAACCTTATCATGATCTTTTTCGATTAAGTCCCACTTGTTAAGTACAACTATAACACCTTTGTGCTTTTGCTCAAGTAAAGAGGCTATTCTTAAATCTTGCGTTTTGACACCCTCGCTAGCATCAATTATCAAAAGTGCAATATCGCATCTCTCAATAGAAAATAAGGCTAGATATGAAGCTAATTTATCAAGACTATCTTTTTTTAATTTTAATCTCAAGCCTGCCGTATCAACTATTTTATAAGTTCTATTATTGTACCTAATAAAACTATCAACACTGTCTAGTGTTGTGCCAGCTCTTTGGTTAACAATCGAGCGCTCTTTTTTTAAACATGCATTGAAAAGGCTGGATTTTCCTACATTGGTCCTGCCCACAAAAGCTAATTTTGTATCTGAATCATCAATCTTAATGCTTTTGTTTATAAGCCCATAAAGCCTTTCTTTAAGTTTGTCTATATTGGNTTTATGCTTTGTTGAAATAAATACTGCATCTTTAAAACGCATAAACTCGTAAAAAAATTCATCACTTTTTTCATCAACCTTATTAACTACTACAATGTATGTTTTTTTGAGCTTTACAATCATTTTAAACAATGATATGTCAAAATCGCTCAACGGTNCTTTTGCGTCAAACACAAGTATCACAATATCGCTTGATTCAATAGCCTCTTGTGTTTGTAGATTAATTTGCTTTGATAAAGCGTAGTCCTCATCATTAAGACCGCCTGTGTCGATAAGCATTGCGCTTTTATCTTTAATTGTTAAATAATCCGCTAGGTAATCGCGTGTTGTACCTGGCGTTTGGCTAATTATACTTTTATTTTTACCAACCAGTAAATTAAAAAGGCTCGATTTGCCTACATTTGGTTTACCTACAATAGAAATTATCATACAAACCAATTTTCAGATTCAAAATTTTTAGAAGGTATTTCAATAAGTATGTCTTTATTTGTTGGAAACCTTTCTATCATTTTATTTTCATGCTCAACATTAATATAAAAGAATACTTTCTCTTTTTCATGTACACCTAAAAAATCTTTTGAAATCTTAAGTTCGAGGATTTTATTTACTGCATAGTCAAAAAATTTATCTTGTGCTATAACTTTGCCATTTCTNTCAAATCTCTTAATGTAGCTTTCTTTATTTGACAAAGAAAGGCTTGTTTTAATATTATCGAATATCTCTATGCAGATTGTATACTTATCCAATATATCAAACTGCAAGTTATTAAAATCTACCCTCAAAAAAATATCGTTTTCATTAAAACCATAGTAAATTTTCTTAATCATTCTTTCTGAAACACTCATTGCAGATTCAAGCTCAAAAAACTCGCCTGCGCCAGTCCATTCAAAGTAAGAACTAACAACACCATCAATTTTGGGGTTAATGAAGCTAATAGGACTTTTGCTTTCTAAAGTGCTCAAGCGCTTTTTAATTGGCATATAGAGCTCTTGCGGGGGTGTTTTTTTATCAAGCATATAAGCCTTTATAAGTATATTTCTAAATAAATTATCAAACAAAACATCGTCTGTGGAAGAGTGATCACTCCCATACCACCAGTTCCAATCACTACCTTGTGCCTTGTATAGTTGATTCATACTAGCTTTATTTGTTGAAAGACACTTGCGAGCTTCATTGAGCAGATCCCACGCTTTATTATCTTCATCATCACCTATCCATATATTAAAATTAGCACCAATCCACGAACCTGGCCAGATTTTGCTAAATTTTAGCTCTTTTGCCTCTTTTAATCCCAAATACTCATCTTGTGTAATAATTTCTACACTTTCGTCTTTTTGCAAACTATCATACAGATGGTTTAAAAAGTCATAGCCATTGTTATCGTAATATTCCCAGGCATTTTCACCATCTAAAATGACGCTTACGATAGATTTTGGGCCACTTTGAGATTCTACGGCTTTTAGAGAATTTAGAAAATCCTCAACTGCATCTTTGTAGTGCATATGCGAGTATACAAACCCTATTTTGTCAGACAATGTATGGTCTCTAAAAAACATATGCATTGATAGGTTATTATTTTCGTATAAATACGGTGTATATATATTACTAAAGCCAGAATTCTTGATAATCTGCTCGTCTGTGAATGCAAACTTAAAACCACACTCAGCCATTAAGCACAAAGCATCATCGCTGACTGAGCCTTCCGATGGCCACATACCGTCAATTTTAGATTCAAAAATTCGTTCCATGTATTGCTTGGCTGTGCTTATATGCCATTTTGCATCTTCTTTATAGCTGAATTTTTGAGGCAATTTTATATTTGGGTTTGAAACTTTTGCTATATCACTATCAATTAGCAATGGTAAAATTGGGTGATAAAAGGGGGTTGTGGTTAAACAAATATCATCATTTTTGTAAGCTTTTTTATATTCTGGTACTATGGATTGAAGAATTTGGAGCTGCTTATTGAGTAAATACTGCTTTTCTTCTTCACCTGCTACACTTAAATTCTCCTCAATTTTTTTGATTGCATCGTCTTTTTGAAGGTTACCAAACCACGAAAGCAAATAAGCAATTTCGCATATTAAAATCTCTTGGTCGTTAAAAACATTCAAAATATTAGAATTAGCATTTTGTTTTTTATGATAAAGCTGTCTATATTTAGGTATTTTTTGTATAATGTGCGAAGCAATCTTAAAAGAATCTTCTAATATAAACATCTTTTGCTTATCAGTTAATTCTGAGACTGGTTTTAAAAGAAGACTCGATGTATTCTCACACTCTAGGTTTTTGTAAGACAGAATCTGATTAACAAGTATAGGCGTTAAATTAAATGTTACTTTGGCATTGTTGTTTTGAGAAATCTTTAGCATATCAAGGTAATCTTTGGATGCATGAAGCCTTACCCAACTAGCAGCATATTTACCTTCAATATCGTCTTTGTAATAGGGCTGATGCATGTGCCAAACAAAAGAAACAAATATCATAATTGATTATTATAATCTTTTTAAAAATTTATTACAAGGGGGTTTAGGAGAGACTAAAGCTCTCCTAAAAAAATTAGAACACAATTATGCTGTAGCCGTCTTTAATGAAAGGCTCAAGCGCAACATGATTCTCGAGATTTCCAATCACAGGCAAACCCTGGGCCTCTGCGGCTTCTAAGCTTTTTGTAGCTATCGCACAGCCTTTGCATACCGCAACAATAGAACCTTTTATGTCTTCATAGGCGGCATTCAAAGGATGATTTTTATCAGACATTTTTTGAACAACGCTTGTAGCATAGCCTTCTAATATAATTTTAACATCGTGATTCTTTTTTCTTAAATCTTTTACATTTAAAAACAAATGGTAATAGTCCATTGTGTTTGATGGATCTTTTAATACATAAAATAATGTCTTCATTGATTCCTCCTTTTTTAAGAATTAAAAACTATTTCTTTAAAGCTTTTACCTGGAAAATCTTTTGCCAACTTCATCGTGCCGCCTGCAAGTATAGTTTTAATTTCCCTGTCTGTTAAATGATAAGTAAGCGGTATAGAAATCCCTTTTGTTTCGTTGTACAACATTACTTCGCCTTTATTTTCAATTAGGGCTTTTCTAATATTTGGCAATTTAACTCTATCTCCCTGGTCGATCTTTTCGTAATCATCGGGGTTTTTGAATGTAAGCGGTAGTATACCAAAATTGATAAGGTTAGCCCTATGGATACGCTCAATAGCTTTTGCAATGACTGATTTTACACCCAAATACATTGGGCATAATGCGGCATGCTCTCTTGATGAACCCTGACCGTAAGAATCACCACCAACAATAATGTTGTGGATACCCATTTTTTTATTTTCTAAGCATCTTTGGGCAAATGATGGATCTCTTTTTACAAAAACATATTCAGCATACTTTGGTACATTAGAGCGGTATTTTAGTAAGTCTCCTGCTGGCATTATATCGTCTGTGGTAATTTTATCACCAAATTTACCTGCAACCTCGCCNATTAAATCGGCTGGCATAGAGCTTCCACCTGGNGGATCAACTATATTTGGACCCTTGTAGAGTTCAACTTTTGACACCTCAAGTTCATTTGCTGGTGGTATAACAAGCGAATCATCTATGATAAACTCACTTGGCACATCAACTTTTGGATATTGAACCCCAAAAAGTTTTTCCAAATCTCTAGGGTCTGTTATCTTGCCNGTTAAAGCACATGCAGCTGCTGTTTCTGGGCTTACTAAATAAATTTTAGCTGTAGTAGTACCGCTTCTTCCAAAGAAATTTCTATTGTTTGTCCTTATAGAAACTGCGTTGTTTCTTGGAGCTTGGCCTGCACCTATACAAAAACCACATGCCGATTCTAATATTCTTGCACCTGCAGCTACGATATGGCTTAACTCTCCTTCATCTGCAAGCATCCTTAAAACCTGCTTTGAGCCTGGTGCATAACCAAAACTGACATTTTCGTTTGCCACTTTGCCTTTTAGAATTTCTGCCAATATTTTCCCATCTTTATAAGAAGAGTTTGTGCAGCTACCTACCATGACTTGATCAGCTGGCGTTCCTTCTACATCTCTTACACGCACAACATTATCTGGTGAGTGAGGTTGTGCTATCATGGGTTCAAGCTCGTTTAAATTAATATCAATCACTTTATCATATACAGCATCTGGGTCTGGTTCAAGAGGAATCCAGTCTTTTTCTCTTTTTTGGGCTTTTAAAAAAGATCTTGTTGTTTCGTCTGATGGAAAAACGCTCGTTGTTACACCAAGTTCTGCACCCATATTGGTAATTGTTGCTCGCTCTGGAACGCTTAGGTGTTTTACACCGTCTCCAAAATACTCAGCAATCCAGCCCACATTGCCTTTAGTTGTAAGAATTTGCAATACTTTTAAAATAATATCTTTCGCTGAAACCCATGGGTTAAGCTTACCTGTTAACTTTATACCAACAATTTTCGGTCTTGGCATATAAAATGGCATACCAGCCATTGCGCTTGCTACATCAAGACCACCTGCACCAATCGCTATCATGCCAATACCACCACCTGTTGGCGTATGCGAGTCAGAGCCCAACAATGTTTTGCCTGGTTTGCCAAAGCGTTCTACATGAACTTGGTGACAAATACCGTTACCCGCTTTTGATAGATACAAGCCATATTTTTTTGCAAATGTTTGCAAATACGTATGGTCATCTGCATCTTCAAAGCCCATTTGGATTGTTTTGTGGTCAATGTAGCTTACAGAAACTTCAGTCTTTACGCGCGGTGTACCCATTTGTTCAAACTGAAGATCTGCCATTGTGCCTGTTGCATCTTGCGTGAGCGTTTGATCAATTTTTATACCAATCTCGTCTCCTTCTGTGAGGCTACCGTCAACCAAATGCTCTTTGAGTATCTTTTGAGCGACTGTCAATCCCATGCCTTACCTCCTAGAAAATTTATTTGCTTTTCTGACACAAAATTTATATTATTTCTTTATAAATGTCAAATCTTTGGAGTGTTTATGGTTAGGGTTTTGGTTGTTGACGACTCTCTTATTTCAAGAAAATATTTAACAAGAATCCTCGAAGAATCTGGCCAAATTGAAGTAATAGGCACAGCCTCAGATGGGCTAGAAGCTATTGAAAAGGTAAAAACCCTCAAGCCAGATGTAGTTACTATGGATATAGAAATGCCAAAATTAAACGGCATAGAAGCATTAAAACACATAATGTTAGAAAATCCCGTGCCGATAATTATGGTTTCAACGCTTACAACAGAGGGCGCGAGCATAACGCTTGAAGCTTTGCATTTAGGTGCGGTTGATTATATACCAAAAAACGATGTTCTTAATTTTAACAAAATAACAAAAGATGCTCGAGAACTANTAATAGCAAAAATCATTGCAGCAAAGAACTCAAAAATACAAAAACCAAAACTTATAAAACCCNCACCATCAATTGAACCAATAAAAACAGCCGTNCCGCAGAAAATAACCACAAAAGATATTAGACTAATTGCTATTGCGACTTCAACGGGCGGGCCTGTTGCTCTAGAAAAGATAATGAGTGAATTTCCAAAAGTTAATGTGCCTGTTTTAATTGTACAGCATATGCCTGCTACATTTACACCAATTTTTGCAAAATCACTCGATAGAATCTCTTCTATACCCATAAAAGAAGCCCAAGATCAAGAAATTGTCCAAAATGGCAAAGGCTACTTAGCACCAGGCGGTTTACAAATGAGTATAGTGGATAAAAATGGTTTGCTTACTATAAAAATCTCAGACCAACCAAAAACAATTTATGTTCCAAGTGCTGATGTTTTGTTTAGCTCGTGCGCCGAAACAACAAAAAATAGGACACTTGCTATTATCATGACAGGGATGGGAAACGATGGNTACGAAGGTTTACTAAAACTTAAAAAAGTTGGCGGCACAATTATCGCACAAAGCAAAGAATCTTGTGTAGTGTGGGGTATGCCCAGAAAGCCCACTGAAAACAANATAGTAGACTATATTGGCGACTTAGAAGAAATACCCAATATTGTTAAAAAGATTATAGGATAAATATGGCAGAAATTTTATCTCAAGAAGAAATAGATGCCCTNCTTTCGACAATAGGCAAAGAAGAAGAGGAGTCGCAAGAGCTACCAGAAACACTTATAGAAGAAAAAATATCCATATATGACTTTAAAAGACCCGATAAGGTTTCCAAAGAACAAATCAGGGCTTTAAAAAATCTTCACGATAAATTTGCTAGAAATTTTTCCTCAAAACTCTCTGGTTTTTTGCGCACAATAATTGAAATAGATGTAGCTAGCGTTGATCAAATGACATACGGAGAGTTTGTTTTATCCCTTTCTCAATCCGTTAGTTTCAATGTTATAAGNTTGCANCCACTCGAAGGCAGCGGTATTATAGCCATAGAACCGGATATCGGGTTTGTGCTTATAGACCGATTGCTTGGGGGTTTTGGCACCACTTTTCAAAATATCAGGCCATTTACAGACATAGAGCAAAGCATACTTTTAGATATTGTTAATCTGATGCTTGGAGACCTTAAAAATATTTGGGCGCCTATTGCAGAAATTAGATTTGATGTTACAGCACAAGAAACTAGCCCCAATGTAGTTCAAATTGTAGCACCGTCGGAAGTAGTGGTATTGATTGTATTTGAGGTCAAAATGGGCGATTACAAAGGTATAATCAACTTCTGTTTGCCAGTTATTACACTTGAACCCATTTTAACTAAAATTGGCACGCATGATATGCTTTCTATTTCAAGAAAAGAACACACAAACAGGGTGGTAGATATACTGCAAATTCTTGACAATGTTTTAATTAGACTCGAAGCATACTTGGGCGAATTTAAAATTGATATTGAAAGTTTTTTGAACCTAAAGCCAAACGACATATACATCTTGCAAAAAAACACAAATGAACCGGCTTCAGTCTACTGCAATGGCGTAAAAAAACTAGAAGGAAAATTGGGCAAAGTAAAGACCAAAAAAGCTATAAAAATAACTAAACTAACTGGCTAGGAGGCAACATTCATGTTTGATCCAACAAAAAGCACCAAAGACAATGTGGAGATTTTCTTCATGAAAGAATCAATTGCTTTAGAAGAAACTATTAAAAAAGCTTTAAACATAGATTGTCTTATTAAATTTACAAAAGCCCAAACTACAGACAAAATCGAAAAAAAGGATTTTTTTGGAAGGTTTAATATTGATATAAATGGCACAGAATTAGGCTTGTATGTATCTATGGATAAAAAAATAGCATCTACTTTATCCGATTTAATGCTAATGGGTCCAGGTGAACCCAAAGATACTTTAGAGGCAGATGACATAGACTCTTTAAAAGAGCTTTTTTCCCAAAGTTTTGGCGCTTTTGCAACAGCTATGAGAGAAGAAGACTATAAAGTGAGTTTTAACGGCTTTTCGCAAATTGAGCCCAAAGATGAACATTTTTTTGAAGCTGAGTTTGAAATTATCATAACAAACACAACAGAAAGCTCAATGCAACAGTATGTAAGCGTTGGTGAGTTTGAAAAAATGTTGAGCAACTTAAAAGTTGATGTGCTAAGCAGCAAAAATCAAACTTCTTCAACACCTTTATTTGAAATAGAAGACGAANCAAAACAGTCATTTACAACAATAGAAACTTCAAAAGATAATTTAAATTTACTAATGGATATAGAACTTAATGCACGTGTAAGAATTGGCTCAAAACAAATGCTGCTAAAAGATGTTGTAAAATTATCAGAAGGCACTATAATAGATTTAGATAAAAGCGTTGATGAACCGATGGAAATCTTAGTCAACGGTAAAACAGTTGCAAAAGGCATAGTCGTAGTAGTAGGTGGAAATTTTGGCATCAAGATTACACATGTTGGCACAAAAGAGGATCGAATAAAAAGTCTTGGGGGACAATAATATGGAAAGCTGTAGGTTAGGTTTTGGTGAGATCTCAAAAAAAGACGAAGAAATAGTAAAAGATATATTAGAAATGAAAACGATAGCAGTAGTTGGTCTATCGCCAAAATCAGATAGGCCAAGCTATGATGTAGCTGCATATATGCAAGCAAAAGGCTACAAAATTGTGCCAGTAAGGCCTGGCGTTAGCGAAATTTTGGGTGAAAAATGCTACGCCAAACTAGAAGACATACCATTCAGCGTTGATATTGTTGATGTATTTAGAAACGCAAAAGACTGCCCTAGCGTTGTTGAATCTGCCCTAAAAATAAAACCAAAAGCAATATGGCTGCAAGAAGACATTATAAGCCCAGAATCCAAAAAAATGGTAGAGGGCACAGGTATACTTTTTATAATGGATTACTGTTTGAAAAAAGCACATCAAAAATACATTGAAGGGACGCTTCGTTGAGTCTTTGCTTTGATATTGGCGGAACTCGGATAAAATATGCAGCAATTGACAAAAACTACAATATTGAACAAGTAAATGTCATGCCAACAACCAAAAATATAGATGACTTTAAACAAAAAATCAATGAAATTTTAGATGCTTTTGGTGANNAAAATGTCGGGTTCAGCGTTGCTGGAATTGTTGATTACNAATCAAAAACTGTAAAACATTCACCCAATATGCTTTTTTTGAATAACTTTTCGTTTAATGAATTTAACAGGCAAAGTATTCATATTGAAGTAGAAAACGATGCAAATGCAGCTTGTNTAAACTCTTACAGGATATATAAAATACCAAATATGCTACACATAACATTAGGTACGGGTCTTGGTGGAGGCGCAGTTATTAATGGAAAACTTTTAAAAAGCTCTATAAGCGTGTTTGAAATAGGCCACATTAGCGCAAAGTTTGACGGTAAACGCTGTGGGTGCAACAATAGAGGTTGCATAGAAAAATACACAGGAGTAGAGCACATCATAGAATTTGCTAAAAAATACAATTGTTTTGACCCACTAGAACACATATTTAGCAACTATTCAAAAGATAAAATATATAAACGCATAGTTGATAGGTTTGCACAATATTTGGGTATNATAGTGGCTGACCTCATTAATGTATTTGGTAGTGATTTAATAGTTTTTAGCGGTGGCATTGCAAATAACTTTGATGCATTTAGCCAAACACTAAAAAAAACCGTGCATAAGCGTTCTTTTGTTTATAGGATTAAACCTTGTGAGTTTGCTGTTGACGAAAACCCAACATTTGCAGGGTTGCTTGGTATTGCAAGTATATTTAATGAGGGGTTGTATGGATAAATTTGTCATAGAAGGCTCAAAAACACTGCATGGCAGCGTTGATATAAGTGGTTCTAAAAATGCTGCTTTACCCATTATTGCAGCAACAATTTTGTGCGATAGCCCATGCACCATACGCAATGTACCAAACCTAGCAGATATCATTACAATGCTAAAATTATTAGAAAACATGGGTTGTGAGTACAATTTTAACAATAATACACTAGAAATTGATTGTTTGAAGTTGAAATCTACAAAAGCCGAATATGACTTGGTGCGAAAAATGAGGGCTTCGATTTTGGTTTTAGGGCCACTTGTAGCCAAATACTCAAAAGCAACTGTATCGCTTCCTGGAGGATGTGCAATTGGTGTAAGGCCCGTTAATTTGCATATTGATGCCTTGAAAATTATGGGTGCCAAAATTAACATCGAAAAGGGATACATTCATGCGAGTGCAAAAGAATTAAAAGGTGCCGAGATTTATTTTGATGTACCAACTGTTACAGGTACAGAAAACATTATCATGGCAGCTACACTCGCTTCTGGCAAAACAACAATATACAATGCAGCCAAAGAACCAGAAGTGGTTGACTTAGTAAACTTTCTAAACAAATGTGGTGCAAAAGTATCTGGAGCTGGCAGTTCTACAATAGAAATTACTGGTGTTGAAACACTAAAAGGTAGTGATTATGAAGTAATGCCAGATCGTATCGAAGCAGGTACTTTTATGTGCATTGCACATTCAACACGCTCCAGTCTAACGATAAACAACGCACCAATTTACTGCATGCATGCTATTATTGACAAGATAAAAGAAGCAGGCGCAGATGTCCAAATCAATGACAGCTCGGTAAAAATTTCCCATTCTAAATTCCTGCCAGTTAATCTTAAAACATTTGCCTACCCTGGTTTTCCAACTGATATGCAAGCTCAATTTACAGCTATGTTAACACTTGCTCAAGGCACAAGCATAATAGAAGAGACAATTTTTGAGAACCGCTTTCAGCATGTTGCAGAACTTAATCGAATGGGAGCAAACATAACTATAAGCGGAAATAAAGCTATTATTAACGGTGTAAAAAAACTATACGGCGCACCTGTTATGGCAACGGACTTGCGGGCTAGTGCAAGCTTAGTTATTGCAGGGTTAGCTGCAGAAAATACAACGGAGGTTTTGCGCATCTACCACCTAGATAGAGGCTATGAGCATTTAGATAAAAAATTACAAGCACTAGGAGCAAGAATAAAGAGGGTACCTCAGTGAAACAACTAACAATTGCCCTTGCTAAAGGGCGTTTAATGGATGAAACAATAGAGCTTTTTAACAGTAAAGGTATTGCTATAGACTACGAAGAAAACAGCAGGAAGCTAATTTTTGAAAGCAAAGATAAAACACTTAAATTTTTAATTGTGCGTGCCCAAGATGTAGCTACATATGTAGAAGGAAACGGTGCTGATTTAGGAGTTGCCGGACTCGATGTGCTTACAGAAAACAAAAAAGATGTGTTTGAGCTAATGGATTTAAATATAGGCAAATGCACCGTTGTGGTAGCAGGCAAAACGCTAAACTACCCCGATACACCAACACAGCTAAAAGTAGCTACAAAATTTGTAAATATAACGGATGAATTTTTTGCAAAAAAAGTTATGACAATTGAGATTATTAAGCTTTATGGTTCAATTGAACTTGCTGGCGTCATAGGGCTTGCAGACTGCATCGTAGATATCGTATCAACAGGTCAAACTTTAAAAGAAAACGGTCTTTATGTAATAGAAGAGATAATGAAATCAAGCGCTTTTTTAATTGCAAACCATGTTAGCTACTATACAAAAAACGAAGAAATCACAAGACTTCTTGAATTACTAAAATAAATGGAGAAAAATCAATTGGGTGACATTTTAAACTTTTATAGGGGTTTGGGTGTTGAATACCTAAACATCAAACTTAATAAAAAACAATCACCAAAAAATACAGCCAACTGCCTTGAAAAATTAAAAAAAGAAGTAGAAAATGTAGAGGTTGCGATCTTTACAAAACAAAAAAACACTATGTTTTTGGAGATGGAAACCCAAATGCTAATCTCATGTTTATTGGCGAAGCACCAGGTGCAAGCGAAGACGAGCAAGGGTTGCCTTTTGTAGGACGGGCAGGAAAATTGTTAAACGACTTACTAAAAGAAGTTGGTATAGATAGACAAGAAGTCTATATAGCAAACTGTCTAAAATGCAGACCGCCTAATAACAGAGACCCCCAAGAAAACGAGCTAAAAGCTTGCAGGCCTTTTTTAGACAAACAAATAGAATTAATAAAGCCAAAAATTATAATCACTCTAGGCAGGTTTGCCCTAACACAACTTCTTGGTGGTGACAAAAAAATTACACAATCCCGCGGAGTTGTATTTAAACAACAAATGTGCACAGTAATACCCACATACCATCCGGCCTATTTATTGAGAAACCCAAAAGCTATAGAAGTATTTGTAAACGATTTAAAAACGGCTAAACAATATTTGGGAGACTTTAGTGAGTCAAATAATTAATGTAAATTTAGACCAAAGTTACAATATCAACATAAGCTACAATGACTTAAGCGATTTGAGTAATTTTTTAAAAAACTCAAGCTTTGTTAATAGGCTTTTTATCATCTCAGATGCAAATGTATGCAGACTACATTTGCAAACATTACTAAACTATATGGAAAAATCTAATTTTTCTTACTCCATATACTGCTTTGAACCAGGCGAAAAAAGCAAAAGCAAAGAGGTATTGTTTGACATATACGACTTTTTAATAGAAAGCAAAGCAGATAGAAAAACCCCATTGGTAGCATTTGGAGGTGGTGTCGTTGGCGATGTGGCATCTTTTGCGGCAAGTACATTTATGCGCGGTATGCCGCTTATTCATATACCAACAACCGTAGTTTCACAAACAGATAGCTCAATTGGTGGCAAAACAGCCATAAACCATCCAAAAGGCAAAAACTTAATAGGTACATTCTACCAGCCAAATGCTGTATTTATAGATACAAAATTTTTAGATACGCTAAGCGATGAGGAGTTTTTTGACGCTTTTTCAGAAATTATTAAATACGGCATTATAATGGATAGACAGCTTTTTAGATTTATAGAAGAACATATTGGCGATATTTTAAAAAGGGACAACAAAGCTATTCAAAAACTTGTCTATGATTGCGCAAAAGATAAAAGCTTAATTGTGCAAAAAGATGAAAAAGAGGCTAACCTAAGGGCTATCTTAAATTTTGGCCATACACTTGGTCATGCAATCGAAGCCTTTTTTGAGTATAAAAAATATACACACCCCCAAGCAGTTTCAATTGGAGAGGTATTTGCTGCAAGGCTCTCGTATAAGCTGGGTTTAATTGATGAACAAACATTCATTAGAATCAAAAATTTACTCGAAAAGTTTCGTCTGCCAACAAAAATAGACAACATAGATCCAAGCTTGCTTATTGAAATAATGCAGCGCGACAAAAAAGCCAAAGGCGGTATATTAGAATTTGTATTGACAAAAGGCATAGGAGAGGTTATTATTGCAAACGACGTAAAACATAGTTTGTTGATAGAAACAATTAGAGAGTTGCAGTGAAAAAGATTATAAAAAAAGTTGAAAAATATTACAAATCAAAAGAAGTAAGTTTATTTTTTTATCCTCTTGCGTGCTTGCTATATGAAAGTGGTGCTAAAGAAGAAGCATTTGATTTATTAGTTGAAGGTGTAGCGAAATTTCCTAGATACTTGCTTGCTTTAATTAAAATTGCCCAAATTCTTATTGACGAAGAAAAGTATGAGGCAGCTGAAAGCTACCTTGAGACCGTTTTAAATATTAATAACTCAAATGTACTTGCATGGGAATTGTTGGCATTAGCCTACGAAAAACAAAATAAAATTGAACAAGCTATCAATGCCTACGAAAAACTACTTATACTTGATCCTTCACCTAAAGTGAAATCAAAACTATTATCGCTTGCCTCTTTTTACACACCAAATGTAGAAAAAGTAAAAGAAAATTTAGCACAAAACATGAAGTTAGAAAGGCCACTAAAGCCAAAAGAAACAGATACAAGCGATATAGTGATATTAGATGTTGAAAAGCCAGTTGAAACTAAAAAACAAGAAGAAACGGCGCAAAACTTAGAACAAAATAAACCTATAGTTTTTGAAGATATACCTACAATTGATTTAGAAGAAGATGACCAGTTCAATATAGCAAAATTATATGTTGAACAAGGCTATATTGAAGATGCAAAAAATCTATACAAGGAGATACTCACAAGAAATCCCCAAAATGAGCAAGCAAAACTTGCCCTGGAGGCGCTAAATGAAAAAGAATAAGATTTTTTTACTACTTGGAATAATATTTTTTATTTCATCGTGTACACAACTTAGACAAGTGGGCTTTAGGGATTACGAAACTTCATTTTCAAAACAACTAGACAAGCAAACCGTAGAAAAAAAACTATACAGGGATTTTGAGACTGTGGCCATTACCAAAGTAACATACTTTAACCCAACACTCGCTAATCAATACTACAATTATCTAAAACAACATAATGCAATATCTACATCAAACCAACCTATATACGATTCATTTGTAAATGATTGCTCAAAAAACACTGTTTTTTGGGTAAACCTCTACAGCTCATACTACGAATCAAATAACATATCAGATAAAAAATCATTCTGGAATGTTTATTTAGATTGCAATGGCAAAAGAATTCAACCTGTAAAAATTGAAGAGGTTTCAAAGATAGTCCTTTAAACGCATGGCTTTATTTAAAACCAAAAAATTATTGGTCAAGCAATTATATAATAGAATTTGATAAAAGTTGTGATAGTGATACTATTGATTTTAACATGGCTTCAATTATTGGCAGTTTAGATTTTAAATTTAGGTAAAGGAGGGTTTTGATGTACAAAATTCTAAAGAAGCAAAAATGGAGTGACACTATATTTTCAAACTGGATAGAAGCTCCATTTGTTGCAAAGGCAGCCCAGCCTGGTCAGTTTATAATACTGATTACAAACGAAAATGGCGAGAGGATTCCTTTGACAATCGCTGATTCTAATCCAAAAGAAGGTTGGGTTCAAATTGTTTATCAGGTGGTTGGCGCAAGCACGCTTGAGCTTTCATTAATGAATGAAGGCGAAAGTTTATATGCTTTTGTTGGTCCTTTAGGAATACCATCTGAGATAGAAAATTTTGGTGGGAAGGTGCTGATTATTGGTGGCGGCATAGGTATTGCCCCCATTCATCCAGTTGCAAAAAAGCTCAAAGAGCTTGGCAATTATGTCATTTCTATCATTGGAGCCCGCACAAAAGACCTCATCATTATGGAAGACAAGATGAAAGAAGCTTCAAATGAATTACTAATTGCAACAGATGATGGTACCTATGGCCAAAAAGGTTTTGTAACAAACATAATGGACGATATATTAAAGAAAGAGTCCGAAGCCATAAAAGACATATGGGCAATTGGGCCACCTATTATGATGAAAATGTGCACACGTGTAGCAAATGAACACAACAAACAAATATGGGTTTCGCTAAATTCTATTATGGTTGATGGTACAGGTATGTGTGGTGCATGTAGGGTAAGTGTAGGTGGTAAAACAAAATTTGCTTGCGTAGATGGGCCTGAATTTAGAGGTAGTCTTGTTAATTTTGAAGAAATGATATTAAGACAAAGGCAATATTGCGATCAAGAAAGAGAAGCTTTGATGTTACTTGAAGAAAAAATAAGGAGGCAGGCTTCAAATGGCTGAAAAATTAAAACCCGCTGAAAAGCTTAAAAAAAATAGAGTTCCAATGAGGACTCAAAAACCGGCAGAAAGAGTACAAAATTTCCTTGAAGTGCCACTAGGCTACTCTTTAGAAGAAGCAATACAGGAAGCTCAAAGATGTTTGCAGTGCAACCCGCCATACTGTGTAGCTGGATGCCCTGCAGATGTTAGAATTCCTCAATTTATAGAAAAACTCATTGCAGAAGATATAAAAGGCGCATTTTTAGAAATTAAACAAACAAATGCCTTGCCTGCTGTTTGCGGTAGGGTGTGCCCACAAGAAGAGCAGTGCGAAGGCGCATGCATAATGAACAAAAAGGGGAAACCCATAGCTATTGGAAGACTTGAGCGCTATGTAGCAGACTGGGCAAAACAGCTTGATTACTCCGATGCAAAAAAACCTTCAACAAAACTCAATAAAAAGATTGCTATAGTTGGTTCTGGGCCAGCTGGCCTTGCGTGTGCATCTGACCTGGCAAAATTAGGGTACGATGTTACCATGTATGAAGCACTTCATAAAGCAGGCGGCGTGCTTGTGTATGGTATACCAGAGTTCAGGCTACCAAAAGCAATAGTAGGCTACGAAGTGGATCAAATTAAAGAATTAGGCGTAGAAATAAATCTAAATTATGTAATTGGTTTAACTAAATCCGTTGATGAGCTCATCCAAGAATATGATGCGGTATTTTTGGCAAATGGCGCTGGTGCACCTTCATTTTTAAATATACCAGGTGAAAATTTAAATGGAGTGTACTCTGCAAGTGAATTTTTAACCAGATCAAACCTTATGAAAGCCTACGATTACCCAAATTATGCAACACCCATTAGAGTTGGTCAAAAGGCTGTAGTAGTTGGTGGCGGTAATGTCGCAATGGATGCTGTAAGAACTGCAAAAAGGCTTGGCGCAAAAGAAGCCATAATCGTTTATAGAAGAAGCAGAAAAGAAATGCCAGCTAGAGCAGAAGAAATAGAGCATGCAGAAGAAGAAGGCATAAAATTTGAGCTACTTACAAACCCTATAAAAGTTTTGGGTGATGAATATGGAAACGTAGTAGGCATTGAATGTGTGAGGATGGAGCTTGGTGAACCAGATGAATCCGGCAGGAGAAGGCCTCAGGTAGTTGAAGGCTCAAATTTTGTCATAGATGCAGATACAGTTATTATAGCTATCGGTCAAAGCGCAAACCCCATTGTTGCCCGCAGCGCCACTGGCGTAGAAACTAACAAGTGGGGGTATTTTGTTGCTGATGAAAACGGAAAAACCACACACCCTAAAGTTTGGGCTGGCGGTGATATAGTAACAGGTGCAGCTACAGTTATATTGGCCGTTGGTGCTGGTAAAAAAGCAGCTAAATCCATACATGAAACGCTCTCAAACAAACAGTGAAGTTAGTGTGTCTATAAGGCCAGAGCGCCTTAGCGAGTACATTGGCCAAAAGCATGTAGTTGAAAATTTATCCCTTGCCATAGTTGCAGCACTAAAACGCAACGAACCCATAGAGCATTGTTTGCTCTATGGGCCACCTGGGATTGGCAAAACCACGCTTGCAAATATAATAGCCAAAGAAATGGGTTCAAATATAATAACAATCAGTGGACCCTCCATTGAAAAAGTCGGTGATATTGCAGCAATTTTAACAAGCCTTGATGACAAAGATGTGCTTTTTGTCGATGAGATACACAGACTCAATAGAAACATTGAAGAAATGCTTTACTCTGCCTTAGAAGATTTTAAGCTGGATATAGTGGTAGGTCAAGGACCAGGTGCAAAAACGCTGCGGATTGATTTGCCAAAATTCACTTTTGTAGGTGCCACAACACGCATTGGTATGCTGACAAACCCCCTAAGGGATAGGTTTGGACTTGTGTTAAGGCTTGATTACTATAGCCTTGATGAACTCGTACAGATAATTAAGCGCTCTGCGTTTGTGCTAAATATAAAAATTGATGATGAAAGCGCAAAAATCATTGCTCAGCGCTCGCGCTCAACTCCAAGAATTGCAAATAAAATACTAAGGCGCGTAAGGGATTTAGCGCAGGTTAGACAAATTGATAAAATCACCAAAGATATTGCCAAAGAGGCACTAGAGATAATCAATATCGACGAAAACGGTTTAGATTATTTAGACAAAAAATACCTAGAAGTTGTCAATAATGTATTCAACGGTGGCCCAGTAGGCATTGAAACGCTTGCATCAAGTCTAGGTGAGGACAAAAAAACACTTGAAGAAGTCGTTGAGCCGTATTTATTGCAGTGCGGTTATATAAAAAAGACGCCCAAAGGGCGCGTTGCAGTAAACCAAGTAATTATAGAAAAACCTACGCTATTTTAGTATAAAATCTCTGATTTTATAGCATCTATAATAAATTCTTGCTCACTATCGTCAATGCCCACATACAAGGGTATAGATAAACACTCATTGTAATACTCAATAGCTTTGGGTGTTTCAAGGGGGTCATAGCCCATTTTTTGATAAAAAGGCTGGGCATTGATGGGTATGTAGTGAGTCTGGAGCATTATACCATTTGATTTTAGTGATTTTATTATGTCTGCTCTTCTTTTACCAAGCTCTTTAAAATTAACCCTTACAACATACAAATGATAAGATGCGCTTGCATTTTTGTGTAGAGACCTTATGGGTGTGTTACTAAATGCTTTATCGTATTTTTTTGCAAGATTTCTTCTAGTGTTTAAAAATAAGTCTATTTTTTTTAGTTGAGATAAACCTAAAGCACTATGAACATCGCTTAATCTGTAATTAAAACCTAACTCTTGCATTTCAAAATACAACGGGTTCTCATCACTGTATATAAATGCACTGCTATCCCTTACAATACCGTGGTTTCTCAAAATAGTAGCTTTTTTTGCTATAGTTTCGCTATTTGTTACGACGCACCCGCCTTCTGCACTTGTAATGCTTTTTACAGGATGAAAAGAAAGTGTAGCAACATCGCAAAAACTGCAATCGCCTGCTTTATATGAGTCAAAACTTGCACCTAGCGAGTGAGCACAATCCTCTAAGATTTTTACGCCGAACTTTTGGCTTAAATACATAAGCCCTTTGGGATCTACCATGTTTCCAGCAAAATCTACAGCAAAAATTGCCTTTATGGTGCTGTCTTTTTTTAATATATCTTCGCATAAGTTTAAATCTATGTTAGCTTGATCGTCTACATCTACAAATACAGGAACGGCTTGAGCGTAAACTATAGCATTTGATGTAGCTAAAAACGAAATAGGCGTTGTAAGCACTTTATCACCTTTTTCAAGCATACAAATGGCCGCTATATGCAGACTCGCCGTACCGCTTGATACACACACTGCGTACTTTACACCTAAATATTGCCTTATTGCTTCTTCAAACTCTGCGACTTTTGGACCTGTTGTCAAAAAGTCGCTTTTTAAAACCTCAACAACCGCATTTATATCGTCTTGGTCAATGTACTGTCTTGAATATCCATAGCTTTTTTGTTTCATAAATGCCTCTTTTTATAATATTTTTAGCATCAAAACCCGTTTAATTATAACCTTTAGCTAATTCATTTTCAAGCTTTAAGCCATTTGTCAATATCTTGACACAATAGACATTATTGGTTATTGTAGTACAAGAGATAAGGATTATGGATTTAAAAGCAAAAAAGAACCCAGTTAGTTTGATATTTAGAGTTATTCTTGGTATAGATGACCCAAGAACTATTGAACTGCTTGAAACTTCCTGCTTTGTCACAAAAAAGCAAAAAGGCGAAATACTTTTTAGACAAGGCCAAACGGGATCCATTATATATTATTTGCTTGATGGCAGAATAAAACTCTACCGCCTAGACCAAAAGGGCAATGAATGTGTTATCCATTTTGTCAACAAAAACGAATTTTTTGCAGAAATTTTGCTCACACAAGATACATACCCAGTAAACGCCCAAATGCTTTGTAATTCCACGATGCTTGGGGTTGACAAAAATAAACTATTGCCACTTTTGAAATCACACCCAGACTTATCTGCCAAAATAATATACATGTTTGCAAACCGTATAAATTACCTTGTAGATACTATAGAGCGGCTCTCAATGGAAAGTGCAAAAGAAAAATTCTTAAACTACCTAATTTATTTAAGCAAGATACACAAATCACAAACAGTAACACTGGATATACCAAAACAAGAGTTAGCTTTGCTTTTAGGTATGGCAAAGGAAACTTTCTCGCGCATTGAAAGACAATTAATAAGCGATGGTGTAATAGCAGTGAATAATAAAGAAATAGAATTACTGAAACAGATTTTACCTTAAATTTACATTGTGAGATTAAAAATAAGTTATGTGGTTTAGGAAGTTTTTAGTGGCTTTTTTTAGTCTATTTTTTTTATCAAGCGCCTTTGCAAAAGATTTTAAAAAAGTTGAACCTTCGTATAAATCAATGTGCATCTCATACCTGCATACAGCTAAAGAAATGAGAAAGAGTCCCCTTGTTACAAAATTTTCGCAAAACCCAGAATACAACAATCAACTCAACTTAGTTGATAAAAATATATCTCAAGCTCAAGAAAGTTTATCGCATGAGCAATTTGAAGCGTGCTACTATAGGTCGGTTAGCGCTATTTTATTAATGAAGAGCTTATCAAACATACAAAAAGCAAAAAAACATGAAAATTCTGCTGTTGGAAGATGATAAAACTCTCGGGAAAGCACTAAAAGANTTATTAGAGCAAAATAATTTTGAAACACAGTGGGTAGAAACTATAGAAGATTTTGTTTTGTTTGCAAAAGCGCGCCCCTTTGATTTATTTATCATGGATAGAGCTATTAAAAGCAAAGATTCTTTGTATACGCTCAAAGAACTCAGAAAAACAATATCTACTCCAGCAATTTTTTTAACAGTAAAAAGTTCCCTAAGCGATAAATTAGAAGGATTTGAAGCACAAATTGACGATTACATTACTAANCCATTCTATAAAGAAGAACTACTAGCAAGAATAAAAACTATTTTAAACAGAAACACACCAAAAGGCATAATAAAGGTTGGAAATATTGAAATAGATACGCAAAAGCATAAGGTTTTTGTAGATTCAAAGCCTGTGGAAAATTTAACACAAAANGAATTTATGCTCCTTGAGTATCTAATGCGCAACAAAAACAAAGTACTAAAAACAGATAATTTAATAGACTATATATGGAACGAAGATGGCAGCGTAGAAACTTTAAAATCTCACATTTACAGCTTAAGAAAAAAGCTCTCAGATAAAAACTTGATAAAGACCGTTAAAGGATACGGCTACAAAATAGAAGAATGAACAAATACATACAAAAGTTTATAAACAACATCATACTGCTTCATACATTGTTGGTATTTGTTATGCTTATTTTTTTTGACTGCCTTTTGTCTTANCAAAGGTACTTAGATCTTCAAAGAAACAATGAAAGTTTAGCCAAAAGAGTCATTGAAAACATTGAACTTTCTATAAAAACAACAGGTATTTACCAGAGCAAGCCTCAAGATATTTTTTACCTAATCATTGACAACAAAAACAAAGTAATGAGCGCAAATGTAAGTATAAACAAAGAAATAATCGATAAAATAATAAAATCAAAAGTAGAAAATTTTCAATTCGGTGGTCTTGCTTTCAAAAAAAAGGGCTTTGAAGATGCCACACTTGGCCATATACAAATTGTTTCTGCATACTCTCTATATGATATCTACAAAAATATTGCTTATTTTTTTGGTTTACTGCTAATAATATCGCTTTTTATTGTAGCGCTATACCATAGAATTAGCTTTGTGCTATCCCAAAAATGGTCTGTGCCACTCTTATCACTTTATCGCACAACGGAAGAATTTTTAGACACAGTAGCCCATGAAGTCCTAACACCTCTGTCTTACATAAGTTTAATTAGCGANGATACACGCGTTAAAAACAGTATAGATCGCATAAAGAACATACTAAACGGGATTCTTGAAATCAAAAAATTTGATGTGACAAAAAACCAAGGCAAAAGTGAAATAGACACAGCAATTGTAATAAAAACAATCTTGCAAGAGCTAAACTTCGCTTTAGAATCAAAAAAAATAGAGCTTAAACTAAACATTGATGAGACGAAAATTGTAACGCACCAAAATATCTTTTATATCCTTTTGCGCAATTTAATAGATAATGGCGTGAAATACAATATCGAAGGGGGTTATCTAAAAATAGAATCCCGCCTTATTGGTAAATACTACAACTTTAAAATAGAAAATCCATACCAGTCAACTGATATGGATTTGAATTCCCAAACACTGCACTTTGGCAAAGGTCTNGGACTTTATCTGGTCTATAAAACGCTAAACATACTAAATGGAGATATTGATATTTCAACAACAAAAGATACATTCAAAGCAACCGTAAAATTGCCAATTAAACACTCCAATTAAAACTACAGTCTAAATAGCTTTCTTGCAAACTTTTTCAATGTGGTGCTTTCTTGGAGCTTACCCATCATCCAGTCTTCGCTAACCATTTTATTCAACATAGAAATTGTCGGAAAAGAATGTTGAGTCATAAGAATATCAAACATTGATAATTTAAATTGCATAGCCAAAATCCACTCGTGTATAATCTCACTTGCATTTTCACCTACTATTGTTACGCCAAAAATTTTGCCTTTTTTATTTGTTATAACTTTTATAAAACCCTCCGTTGCACCATCCACTATAGCTCTACCGTAACTTGCATAATCTTTTTTAATTACAGTTACTTTAAGTCCTTTTTCAAGAGCTTCTTTTTCAGTCAAACCAACATTAGCTACCTCTGGTGTTGTAAATACTGACCACGGTATAAAATATTTATCGTAATGAATCTTAAAAGGCAGAGGGTTTATTGCATTCATTAGAGCAATCATACCCTGGTGCATTGCAGAGTGGGAAAAATTTGATATACCATTGCAATCACCAATTGCATAGATATGCTTTATATTTGTCCTTAGTGCTTTATCCACAATTATGCCTTTTTTGTTATATTTTATACCTATTTTGTCTAGTTTTAGCTCTTCTAAATTTGGTTTTCTGCCTGTTGCAATCAGTATTTTTTCGCTTTCAAATATATGTGAATCGGTTTCCACAAATACTTTATCGTCTTTTTGAAAGACGCGCTTTATGGGTGTTTTGTTGAAAACTTGTATATTTTCCTTTTTGAACCTTTCTTCTAAAATGTTTGCCGCCTGAGAATCTGCAAATGGCAAAAGGTGTTCATCTATATGAACAACATTTACATTACTTCCAAGCCTTGCAAAACTTTGAGCCATCTCACAGCCTATAGCTCCCCCTCCAATAATCGTAAGGCTTTTAGGTATGCTTTTTTGTATAAACAAATTTGTGTTTGTCAATTTTAAAGATTCATCAACTTTATCAAACCCCTCTATATTTGGTATAAAAGGTGCTGTGCCTGTAGCTATAAAAATCTTTTTTGCTCTATATGTGTTTTCACCTACTCTTATCGAATGTGAGTCTACAAATTCAGCGCTACCTTGATTGATAATCAGTTTTACCCTCTCAAACGCCTGCATGAGTTTTTTACCACTTATGCGGCTAATTTTTTGTCTAACTACATCGAGTGATTCACCAGGATCTGTAAAAATGCTAGAATGAATGCCAAATTTCTCCAAATGGTGCGAAATTTGATTTACCTGAGCAGTTTTTAATAAAGCTTTACTTGGTATGCACCCACAATTCAAACACTCTCCACCTACTTTGTTTTCCTCAACAGCAAGAACTTCTAAATCCAAAGCACTTGCCATAGCAGATGCTGCCATACCCGCTGGACCCATACCTATAACTAAAAGATCGTAAATTTTCAATTTTACCTCCGAAAGTTACTAACTAAATAACCATAGTAATATACTAACTTTTTTATCGAAGTCAACTGATACGTTTACACTACATTTACAATCTATTTAAACTACATTTACACATACTCTATAATATCTAAAATGAAAAATTACTTTAAGGAGGTCTTTTATGAAAAAGACATTTGTTAGCGCACTTTTAGCAGCAACGCTGTTGGGATCAAGCTTTAGTGCTAGCTTTGCTGGCGGTTTTGGGGCAATGGCTACACAGGGTGGGTTTGGTACACATTGTTCTGGAGGCTTAGGGTATAATGCAAAAGGTGGCTTTGGCTACCAATACATGCAAAAAGAACTAAACCTAACACCAAGCCAAATTCAGCAAATTGAACAGCTCAGGCAAGAGAATTCCAAAACTTTGCAAAACAGCAATCAAACTATAAAATGCCTATGTATGATGCAATAGCTTCTGGAAGTTTCAATAAGAAAGTCTTTATCGAAGAATCAGAACAAAATGCCAGGCTAAGAGCTCAAGACAGGGCAAATTACTTGCAGCGCTTTTTTGACATTTTAACACCACAGCAGAGACAAAAGTTTGTAGAACTGCAAAAAGAGCGTATGCAGTTTGCCCTAAAAAACATGGAAAACAGACAACAAATGCTACAAGATAGGATTAATTACCTCAAATCAAATGTTCAATAGAAAAATTTTGACAACTATGCTATATTGTAAGTCTGGGGCAAAAGCTCCAGACTTAATTGGCTGACACTATGATAAATATATTAATGATTGAAGACGATACAGAGCTTGCCGAGCTTTTAAAAGAGTACTTAGCTAAGTTTAATATGAAAGTCACAAACTTTGAATCCCCTACAAAAGGCTTGCAGGCNNTTGAAAAAACGCACTACGACCTTTTGATACTTGATTTGAGCCTACCTGAGTTAGATGGTATAGATGTGTGCAAAAAAATTGCAAAAAATACCATCGATATACCCATTATTATATCATCAGCCCGCAGTGATTACTCTGACAAAGTGCTTGCATTAGAGATTGCAGCAGATGATTACCTTGCAAAACCATATAACCCACGAGAGTTGGTAGCACGCATACAAGCCCTTTTAAGAAGAACAAAATTACGCAAAGCGCAAAAAAATGCAAAAAGCGATTTTGACATTGACGAGAACGAAATGACTATAGCGTATAAAGGTAGTAAATTAAACCTTACTTCGGCAGAGTACGAAGTGCTAGCGCTGTTTTTAAAAAACAAAAACCGTGTATTAACGAGAGATTTTATTTTAGAAAATACGAAAACTATGGACTATGAAAGCATAGATAGAAGTGTTGATGTAATTGTAGGTCGTATTAGAAAAAAAATCGGGGATGAGCCAAAAGAACCTCGCTATATAAAATCCATAAGAGGTCTTGGGTATAAATTTGAAGAATGAACAAAAATTCTATCTTATTTAAATTAAATTTAATTTTCATTTTAACTTTTGTCGTCTCGGGTGCGCTTTTTTTGTTCGTATATTTTACACTACAAAAACAATCTGACTTTGAATTTATACGAAAAAGCATGTTGCTTGCAAGAACACACAACTTAAATACATACGCAAAATCAGAAAACATAAGCCTAATTGAAAATCCACAAGAAATAGATAACATCTTAAAAAACTCTAAGGCAATAATAAAAAAAGAAATGCCTACTGGCAGACAAAATTGGGCGTTGCTAAAATTTAAATCTCACACTTACCTCTTTATACAAACACCAAATCAAAACTTACTTATCAAAAAAGAACGCCAATTTGGAGCACCTAGTTTTATACTAATTTTATGGGCAGTTTTTGTAGCAAGTATTTTATTTTTATACATAAGCATTATAAAATCAATATACCCCATAAAAGTACTGAGAAAAAAAATTGAAGAATTTAAAAAAGGCAACTTAAACATTAATTTTGAGCTTAGAAGAAAAGATGAAGTAGGGTTTCTTGCAAAAGAATTTCAAGAAGCTATAGACAACTTAAAAAAAAGTGCAGAGTTAAGACAGTGGTTTTTGCGCAATGTGGCACATGAATTAAAAACGCCCATTGCAAAAGGTATGATAGCAAGCGAACTATTAAATGACGAAAACAGAAAGCAAAATTTTTTAAGAATTTTTAAAAGACTCGATGTACTCATAAATGAACTGCTTTCAATTGAGCAAATTGCAGCAAAAAATATACAAGATTCCGCACGGTGCTATAAGTTTTCTCAAATATTAGAATCGGCAAAAAAACTTTTGTTTTTAGACAATGAAAAAATCAAATACAAGCCAGATGTAAATTATACGCTTAAAGTTGACATAGATTTTTTTGTTATAGCAATAAAAAATTTGTTGGATAACGGCATAAAATTTTCTTCTAATAAATCAATTAGTGTTTATGAAAAAGACAACAAAATAATATTTTCAAATGTAGGAGAAAAATCCCGTATCGACTCTGATAAAATGTTTGAGCCATTTTCAAAAGAAACATCACCAAATAACAAAGAAGGCATGGGGCTTGGTTTGTATGTTACAAAGTACATTTTAGATAAGCACAAAGTTAATGTTACATATAGTTACGAAAACGGCGAAAATATTTTTACTTTACATATTAAACATATACTGTGTGATAATTAATTTTTTACTTAAAAATTTCAACAAATTTATTTAAAAAATTAGCTAAATATGATATACTAACAAAAAATAGAAAACTGGAGGCATTATGAAACGGGTGGTAAGTGTATTTTTAGGTATTATTTTTGCTTTTAGCATAGCGTTGGCGCAAGGCGAAAAGCTAAATATTAACATTGCAAATCAACAGGCGCTATCGCACCTTCCAGGCATAGGTCCAAAAACGGCTAAAAAAATTATCGATTATAGAAACGCCCACGGTTTTTTTAACAATATAGAAGAAATAAAAAATGTCTCAGGTATAGGCGAGAAAAAATTCGAAAAACTAAAAGACTACATAACGGTTACAGGTGGCGTGGCTGAAATTAAAAAAAACACACGAAAGAAATTTTAGGGGGATAAATGAAACGTATTGGTGTTTTAACTAGCGGAGGGGATTGTTCTGGCATAAATGCAACACTTAAAGCCATAGTTGAAGAAGCTTACAAAAATAACATAAGAGTAACTGGTTTTCTAGAAGGATACAATGGTCTAGTAAACGATTTAGCAATCGAGCTGACACCTATACAAGTAAGTGGTATATTGCAAAGAGGTGGCACAATATTGATGACCTCTCGTTGTGAAGAATTTATGCAAGAATCAGGTTTTAATAAAGCATTAAAAACGCTCAAAGAAGAAAAAATAGAAGGTCTAATTGTGATTGGCGGAGATGGTTCTTTGCGCGGTGCAAAAAAATTGGCCGAAGCGGGCGTATTGTGCGTGGGTATACCTGAGTCAATCGATAATGATATATATGGCACAGATATGGCTTTAGGGGTTGATACGGCACTAAATATTATTACAGACGCCATTGACATCATACGCGATACTGCATCAAGTCATAAGAGGGCGTTTGTTATAGAAACTATGGGCAGAGAAAGTGGGTATTTAGCTTTAATGAGCGCTATGGCATCTGGTGCTGAGGCTGTTTTAATACCAGAAATAGATTACGATATAGATTCTATTATGAAACGATTAAAATCAGAGCATGAACGTGGAAGAAAATACAGTATAGTTGTTATTGCAGAAGGTGTTAAAAAAACACAAGAGGTAGCAGANAAGTTAAAAGTTGAAGCCGGGTTTGATACCAGACTAACAATTTTGGGCCATATACAAAGAGGAGGCAACCCTAGCGTATTTGATAGAACATTAGGTATGAGGATGGGCATTAAAGCTGTACAGTCCTTAATTAACAAAAAATCTTCAGTGATTGGTTTGCAGGGAAGCGATTTAAAAAATGTACCCTACGATGTTGTGTTTTCTAATAAAAAAGTATTCAACGAGATGATGCTTGAGTTTGCACGCCTAAAGTCTAGATAGTTTGTCTTTAAAAAAAGCTATAGCTTGTGCTAATTTATATTTGGCTTCTTCTTTAGTAGGAGCTTTAGCTGTAAATCTCACATACATTGTATGTGACGAAAAAGAAGTAGGTAGTGTTTTAACATAAACATGCGTTTTTTGCATAGTCTCGCTAGATATAAAAGCCAGCAAACTTTCATCATTTATATTGCACTCAATTGTTTGTGAGTGTGTAAATATTGGCTCAATAATAGATTTTAAAGTAGGCTCTACTTCGTTTTCAAACATAGCTTGCATTTCATTTGGCACACCAGGTAAACAAAAAATATGACAGTCATTTTTTTTTAAGTAGACACCGCAAGCAGCACCGACTCTATTTTTTAACAAGATAGCATTTTTTGGAACATAAGCCATTTTTTGCCTATTTACATTTAGATTTTTATCTGCAATTTTACCTTCATTGTATAACTTTTCGTAAAAAAATTCTATCTCAGAAAGGCATTTTTGATTTAAAATTAACTCTTCACCTACTGCTAAAGCCACAGCCTCCAGCGTTAAATCATCAAAAGTTGGCCCAAGCCCACCGGTTGTAATAACAAGTGGCGTTTTGTTAACAAAATAGTCTAGAGCTTTAGCAATATCGTCTAAATCATCATCTAAAAAAACTATAAACCTATTCTCTATACCGATTTCACTTAGTTTATTAGCTATATAGTAAGCATTGCTGTCTTTTATCTGAGCTGATACTAGCTCTCTTCCTATACCAAAAATTGAACTTTGCATAAAAATGGCGGAGCCGACGAGACTCGAACTCGCGACCTCTGGCGTGACAGGCCAGCGTTCTAACCAACTGAACTACGGCTCCGAAAAATGGTGGGCGCAGCAGGACTTGAACCTACGACCCCCTGCTTGTAAGGCAGGTGCTCTTCCAGCTGAGCTATGCGCCCAATATTCAAATAAATTACTTGTTGGCCAATTCTTTAAAAACTTTTCCTACCTTAAATGCTGGCAAGTTAAAACCTTTAATAGTAATTTTCTCACCTGTGCGCGGGTTTCTGCCTGAGCGTTCTTTCCTCTGACTTAAATAAAATGTACCAAAACCCGTTAAACTAACTTTACCGCCCTTTGCAACTGAATTCATAGTTTCTTCAATTACAGCGTCAACTACTTTTTTTACCTCAGCCTTTTTTAACTGAGTAACAGAAGCTACTTTCTCAATCAAGTCAGCCTTAGTCATGCCACAACCTCCAATAACTTGGCGTCCCCAGCGGGATTCGAACCCACGTTTTCGCCGTGAAAGGGCGATGTCCTTGGCCGACTAGACGATGGGGACTTTTAACTTGGTGGGTCGTGCAGGAGTCGAACCTGCGGCCAATAGCTTAAAAGGCTACTGCTCTACCGCCTGAGCTAACGACCCACAAAATCTTTATCTAATATACATATTTGAACGCGATTGTCAACAAATTATTAAACTAATCACAAAAACCTAACAAAAAAGTAAAACTTAGGGTTTAATGAAAACAATTTTCTCTCACACCACTAATTTACAAAAACTTGTTTTTTATCAAATCGGGTATATAATCTATAGTAATATAGGGGGCTTTTTTTATGTCAAAAGCAAAAGATAACTATAAAAAGGAGCTTTATAATCTGTGGGTAGAGCTTGTAAAATTTCAAAATACACTAATAAAAAAAGAAGAGAAAGTGCTGTTGATACTTGAAGGTAGGGATTCTGCAGGTAAAGACGGTATGATAAGAACGATTGCAAGACACTTGAGTCCAAGAGAAACACGTGTATTTGCTGTTTCAAAACCTACAGATAAAGAAGCAAAAGAATGGTATTTTCAGCGCTTTGTGCCGCATTTGCCTGCGCCATCTGAGTTTGTGCTATTTAATAGAAGTTGGTACAATAGAGCTGGCGTTGAGCGCGTAATGGGTTTTTGCACAAAAAAAGAGTACGAGCAATTCTATGAAGATGTAGTATATTTTGAAAATTTGCTGCTTAATGCGGGCATAAAGATGTTTAAATTCTACTTAGATATTGATAAAAAAGAGCAAGAGAAACGATTGGAATCTAGGAAAAAAGACCCCCTTAAACAATGGAAAGAAAGCCCTGTTGATGATGTAGCAATAAAACATTTTGATGATTATACACAAGCAAGAAACGAGATGTTTGAGCGCACACATACACCGCAGTCGCCATGGATAATTGTAAATGCAAATGATAAGCATAATGCACGCTTAAACCTCATTAAATATTTTCTACTTAATGTTGACTATAAAGATAAAAATGAAAAAATTCTAAATGTGGATCCCAATATAGTTGTAGTTTATAACAAAAATTTTTTATCAAACAATTAATACAATACTGTGATGCTTTACGATGAATTAGATAAAACTATTTTATACCAGCTTTCGGAAATTGAAAGCAACTTTAAAAAACTGGACGCTACAAAAGATGCAGTACATGATTTACGTGTATCTATTAGGCGTTTTATATCGTATCTTTCGTGTTTAAAAAAATACTTAGATATTGATCCACAAATAATACAAAGCGCAAAGTTCTTCCTTCAATCTTCAAATACACTAAGAGATTTAGAAACATTGATTGAAAAAATTAGCTTGCTTGAACCATTTGAGTATGATTTAAAGCCACTTATGGAACATTTGATTAGTGAACACAAACAACAAAAGATTAATTTTCAAAACATCCTCAATTTTTACTTACCAGATTTTCTTTTAAAAACGAAAAGCATGGTGGAACAAAAAACTCATTACAAAGAACAATATACAAACACTACATTTAAAGAGGCGCTACAAAAAGCACTCAAAAAGCAATCTAGAAAAATTAAAAATATAAAACCAAAGAAGAGCAATTTGCATAAATTGCGCATCGAGTACAAAAAAATCAGATACATCTTAGAATTATACAGCAAAGTAGAATCAGAAAGTAAAACCCTTGAAGCTATCTCAAAACTAAAATGGCTTCAAGATAAATTAGGCTATATTCAAGATTTAAACGCGCATATAAGTTATCTTAAGACTATAAAAACTACAGATTCAAGTGAGGTGTGTAGCGCACTTATTAAAACCTTGAAAAATATTTTAAAGCAAAACAGAAAAAATATTATTTTTGCGCTATCATTTTTTAGATTTTTTCAAATAAGCTGGTATTTGCAATGAGTGAGTATCCTATTGTAGCAGTAATAGATATTGGTTCTAACTCTATAAGGCTTCAGATTGCTCAAAGCTTAGAAAAAAGCTATAGAATAATCCAAGATTACAGAGAAATTTTTAGGCTCGGCGATTGTGTTTTTTCAAAAGGTTACATTGACGAGCAGACAGCAGAATTGTTTTACAAAAACATAGAGGTTATAAATAATCTCATACATAACAACAAAGCTACAATAGTGAAAGCTGTAGGTACAGCAGCCCTAAGAGATGCTTCTAATTCAAAAGAAATTATAGAAACAGTTAAACAACACTACGGTATAGATATTGAAATAATTAGCGGCAAACAAGAGGCTTATTTTAATTATTTAGCTGTTTTGTATAACTTTGATATAAAAGATATTAATACATTAACAATAGACATTGGCGGTGGAAGTAGCGAGATTGTATTATCAGAACAAGGCGAGTTAAAAGATTCCTATAGCACTTTGCTTGGATGTTCTAGACTAAAGTACGAATTTTTAAAAAAAGACCCACCAGCACAGTCTGAAATTTACGCAATGAAAGATTTCATAGAAAAAACATTGGGAAATATAGAAGATTTTCAGCCAGATACCATTGTTGGCACAGGTGGGACACTAAACAACATTGCAGCTATGTACTATATATCCCAAAACAAAAAAGCTTCATCGTATGCTAAGTATGTCCCAAGAAGCTATGTAAAAAACCTCATCAATACTTTAAGGAGAATAAAGGTTGACGACATAAAAAAAATAAAAGGTGTTGAAGAGAAGCGCGCAGATATTATTTTACCTGCTTGTATGGTAATAGAAAGCATAATGTCTTTATATAGTATTGAAGGTTTTTACACATTTATGGGTGGTCTAAGAACCGGCCTTTTAATCGACACACTCAATAAAATTGGGTTAGCGTTCCCATTTCAAACTTTAGATAGCGATTTAAAGTTTTCAAGATTAATTGAGTTGGGAAATAAGTTTAATTTTGAAGAACAACATGCGCTTTGCGTCAAAAACTTATCAAAAAAACTCTTTGAGCAACTAAAAGGCACACTAAAACTAAAAGAAAAAGACTTTGCTTTACTTGAAGCATCGGCAATTTTGCACGATATTGGCACATACATATCATTTTCAAAACACAATATGCACTCTCACTATCTTATTACAAACTCTGATTTAACAGGATTTAGCTTCAAACAAAAAAACATGATAGCAGCTATTTCATATTTTCACAGAGGTGGCTTACCAAACAAATCTCACGAATTTTACCAGTCTTTTCCTAAAAAAAAGCAGGAAAAAATAAAAAAACTGGCTTCAATTTTAAGAATAGCAGATGGGCTTGACAGAAGCCATAGAAGCTTTGTTAAAGATGTTAAAGTAAGTATAGAAAAAGACAATATAAAAATTATAGCTATTTCCAGCGAAGATACTTTTTTAGAAATTAAGGCGGCAAACGCAAAAAAGAACCTTTTGGAAAAAATCACTAAAAAAAGCGTATCAATTATATGAAAAACGGCATTTTTGGTATCATAAACGTTGGCTCAAGTGCTATACGCATGCAAATTAGCGAGTTTAAAAATTCAAAGGAAAGAATTTTAGAAAGTATAGTAACGCCCATTGCGCTTGGTTTAGATACATTTGAGAAAGGCTACATCAGCTTAGAAAAAGCAAAAGAAACTGCCCAAATACTGTCAAAATACGCTCAAAAACTTGACGAATACAATATCTGGGGTAGCTACAAAGCCATTTGTACAAGCGCTATAAGAGATGCCCAAAATAAATATTTCTTTATAAATTACATCAACACAAAAACACAACTTGATATAGAAATTATTGAAGAATCTCAAGAAATGTACATAAAATACTTAGGCGTAAAAAACGATATTAGAAATTTCGATAAATTTGCTCAAGAAGGCCTGCTGATTGCATATTTATCAAGCGGCAGTTTATCAATTAGCATTAAAGAAGGTGAAGTTGATACTTTTGATTCTGTATTTAAGGCAGGCTCGCTTAGGCAATACTTGCTGTTTAAAGACATTGATAAAGCTATAAGATATAAAGCCTACGAAGAGCAATTGGGAAAAATTTTAAGTACAATAAAGCAAAATTGTAGCACATTAAGTTCAATTAAGCATGTTATTGGCTGCGGTAGTTCTATAAACTTACTTATAAAAGTAATTAAACCAAAAACGAATAAAATTACCATAAAAGCGCTAAACTCTCTATACAACACTATCAAATCAATCGATCCTCAATCTATCTCTTCACAGTATAACTTAAGTCCAAATGAATCAAATATAATCGTACCTATTTTATACACATTTTCTGCTTTGCTAAAAATGCTCAACTTAGATGGTTTTTTGTTTTCAAATTCCTCATTTCCCCAGCAGTTGGTAAATTTTTATTCAAAAAAATTTAAAGAAAAATCGGTCAATAAAAAAATCCTAAATCAGGTTATTGCTTACTCTAAAAAATACAACAACGATCTAAAGCATGCTAAAAAGGTTTTATACTTTGCTGACAAACTGTATTCTGAACTCAAAAGCATTCATTCAATGACACAGAAAGAAAAAATGATTTTAGACTGCGCATGCGTACTGCATGATGTAGGCTACTATATTGGTATTAATAATCACCATCAGCACTCCTACTATATAGCAAAGTCCATAAATATACCCGGAATCGACAAAGAAATTATCGATTATGTTGCAGCAAGTGTACTATTTCACAGAAATAAAGCAAAAATTGAATCCGAAGACGAACTATTAAGTGCACCAATAGAAAAAATTTTAGTGCTAAAAAAAATTATCGCGCTCTTAAAAATAGCTGATTCATTGGATGCAAGCCACATGCAAATAATAGAAGATATTGATATTAATGTCAGCGAAAACGAGGTTAAAATTACAGCTAGTGCTTTAAAAATACCTTTTTTGGAAGAATTAACATTTAAAAATAAGTCTGTTGATTTTTTAGAAACTTTTGGGATTACACCAAAGTTATATATAAAGTTAAAGTATGAGTAATTTTTTATACAATAATAGAGAATTAAGCTGGCTNGATTTCAATTATCGNGTACTCGAACAAGCAAGAAACTCCAGTGTACCACTNCTCGAAAAACTAAAATTCGTTGCCATACACGCATCAAATTTAGATGAGTTTTTTATGGTTAGGGTTGCTGGGTTAAAAGACCAGGTTGATGCTGGATACAATGTAGCAGACCTTTCAATGAAAACCCCTACACAACAGCTCAAAGAAATCGCGCTAAAGGTTGCTTCACAGGTAAAAATCCGAAACGATATNTTTGAAAATTACCTTAAGCCACAGTGTAAATCAAAAGGTATACTTATTAACCCTAAAGGTTACTTAGATAAAATAGAAGAAATTTTTTATTTAGATATTCTNCCTGTTTTAACACCTGTTGCCTTAAATAATATAAATAAACTTCCCTTTATTCAAAACCTCAATTCAGTTTTTTTTGTTGAGATAGAAAAAAATTCTCAGTTGCTTTACTCTATGTTGATTATACCAAACGTGCTTGCAAAATCATTTAAAATTAAATACAAAAAACAATCTATCTACTATACAACTAACTACATTGTAGAGCAATTCTTAAGCAAAGTTTATACCAACTACAGTATAAAGCGTTACTTCTTATTTAGGCTTACGCGCAACGCGGATCTTCCGATACACCAGGAGCTTTCAGAAGATTTGCTTGAAGCTATAGAACACTATTTAGATCAAAGAAAAAAAAGCAATGTTGTTCGATTAGAAATTGACAGAGAAGTTGACAAAGTTTTTATTGACAAATTGATAGACTACTTTGATATTGAACCAAGCGATATTTACATTACAAATGGGTTGATTGACTATAGTTTTATCTTTAGCATTAAAGAAACAAAAAGATCACTCTACTTTGAACCTTTTAAGCCTGCTATCCCAAACTACCTACAAAATATTAAAANTTTTAGTTTTTTTGATGTGTTAAAATCAAANGATATCTTTTTATTTAGACCATACCANGATTTTAAACTTATCATAAAATTCCTTGANGAAGCCGTCTATGATAAAAATGTTTTGTCTATCAAAATAACACTTTACCGTACAAATGATGACTCAAAAATCATTGAGCTTTTAGAAGAAGCGTCTAAAATTGGAAAGCATGTAAGCGTGGTCATTGAGCTAAAAGCACGCTTTGATGAAGAAAAAAATGTTGAGTGGGCAAAGAGGCTTGAAAATGCTGGCTGTGTTGTCACCTATGGTTTTTTAGACCTTAAAATCCATGCAAAATGTATGCTTATTGTAAGAAAAGAATCAGATCAATTAATACGCTACACACATATATCCACAGGTAACTACAACGAAAAAACTGCCCTAATATATACAGATATTGATTACATAACAAGGGATGAATTAACTGGCCAAGAAATTGTAAATTTGTTTAATTATATGATGGGTTACTCTGATATTTATGATTGGAAACGTCTCTCAATTTCACCAAAAACGCTTAGAAATTCTATAACAGACTTGATAGACAATGAAATAAAAAATGTTAAAAAGGGCTTAAAGGGTCATATTATCGCTAAGCTCAACTCTTTATACGATAAGCAAATATCTGATAAACTCTACGAAGCCTCGCAAGCTGGTGTAAAAATTGATCTTTTGGTAAGAGGTTTATGCTCTATTGTNCCAAAAGTTAAAAATCTNAGTGAAAATATTACAGTTAAAAGTATCATCGGTCGTTTTTTGGAACATGCACGAATTTTATACTTTTATAATAACGGCAAAGAAATGCTGTTTACTTCAACTGCCGACTGGATGGTAAGAAATTTTGACAAGCGCATTGAACTCCTCTATGAAGTAAACAATCCAAAGGCAAAAAATTTTCTAAAAACTGTGCTTAAGNTAAGTTTAAACGATAAAACCGCATGGGAGTTAGTTAACTATACTTACAAAAAGGTTTCAAAAGACTACAAGAGTCTTGGCTCTCAGTATTTTTTTCTTAAAAATATATCAAAAATTACATAAGCTTATAGTATCTTTTTTGGCAATTGCCAGTTCTTAGAAAAAGCGATGACACGTAACACAAATATAATAANTGTGCAAATGAACAAATTNACCGAAGTATTCAGTTTTAATAGATACAGAGCATAAAATATCGAAGTGCCAACCAAGCACGCTGAAGCATAAATCTCTTTTTTTAACACTAACGGTATTTCAGCTGACAAAACATCCCTTATCATACCCCCAGCTACCGCTGTAATTGTACCTAAAATAATAGAACCAATAAAGCTCATATGATAATCTATGGCTTTTGATACGCCAATTGCACTAAACACACCAAGACCCATAGCGTCAAAATAAAAAAACAACCGCCTATTTTCTATGATTTTTGGGCTAATAAAAACTAATATTGATGTTATTATTGCTATTATTATATCAAGGTTGTGAACAAAAACATACGGTGGCAAACTATCCAAAATAACATCTCTAATAATTCCTCCACCAATTGCTGTTACAAGCCCAAGCACAACCACACCAAACACATCCATTTGCTTTTTAACACCTATAAGCGCTCCAGATGCAGCAAATGCCATTGTGCCTATAGCATCAAGCACATTAACCCAACTTATCATTTTAGTTTTTGACAATTATTATAGTGAATTGACAGAGTTTTTAACATCTAAGTAGTCTTTACTCTTTAGGGTTTTTTAGTTTTTAAACTCTAATTGTTTGCCGTTTCTTTCATAAAATTGACTTTTAACATATTAGCAGCTAATTGTCAAAAACTAATATTTGATTTTTATAACTTGATTGTTTATAATGTGCGTGGGATTACAAAAGGAGGTTACATGAAAAGGACATTTCAACCACACAACACACCAAGAAAAAGAACTCATGGCTTTAGGGCTAGAATGAAAACAGCAAACGGTAGAAAAGTTTTATCTAGAAGAAGAGCAAAAGGTAGAAAAAGATTGGCAATTTAAAATTTGATTTTGAACATATAAAGAAATCGCAAGAATTTACATACCTATACAATAAGGGTTATAGATATGTAAGTGTTTTTTTTGTGGTTTTTTTAAACAAAGAAGCATCTCAAACTAAAAGAGTGGCTGTTGTAGCTAGCAAAAAAATTGGTAACGCTGTTTTAAGAAATAAAGCAAAACGCCGCATGCGAGAAGTAATGAGGTTATCAAAAGAATATATAAAAGCGGGAACAAGTATCGTATTGGTTGCTAGAAAGCCTGTGATAACTGCTGACTTTAAGTTATTAATTGAAACTTTTCAAAACATACTTGAAAAGTTTTATCAGTATGAAGAAAATAAGCAAAATTCTTAGTCTGTTTTTTATTAAAGCAGTAAGGTTCTATCAGTTATTTATATCCCCTATTTTCCCAAATAGTTGCAGGTTTTATCCAACTTGTTCAAATTACTCTATTGAAGCAGTTAAAAAATTTGGCTTTTTTGAAGGATTAATATTATCAATCTGGCGTGTTTTAAGGTGTGGACCATGGAGCAAGGGTGGCTTTGACCCGCCAAAACCAATATTTAAGAGGAATAAATTATGCAAGAAAACGAAAAAAGAATTTTAATAGCAGTGCTGCTAACTGTGCTAATTATCGTATTCTACGATTATTTTTTTATGCCAAAAACTGTAAATGTGCAAAAAAATACACAAAATCAAACAGCCAAATTTGAACCAAACCTCAAAAATATAGAAGGCGTAAATAACCAAAGCACAAAGGATATGATTGTAAATATAAATTCTAATGATCTAGAAATTGGCATATCAAAAATTGATGGCACAATAAAAAATCTTTATCTAAAAACTTATAAACAAGATAACAAATATGTTAATTTGGCTGACCCCAACTCAAAAATTGGCCTGTTTTATACGCAATTTGAAAACCCAACATTGCAAAAAATATCTGAAAATGGCCCATACAGCGTGGATGTAAAAAAAGTTGATGGCAAAACTATAGCCACGCTTACTAAATCAGATGGTGACATAAAAATCATAAAACGCTATACTATTAAAAACTATGGTCTTACTTTTGAAACTAAAATCATTAACAACACTCAGGCCTTAAATTCTAACTATATACTCTTATTGGGTGAAAACTTCGGTAAATCAACCAAAGATTCTCATGTTGGAGCAGTAGCTTTAATAAATGACAAAATAAAAACTGATAAAGATATTGGTTCTGGCACAAATTTATCTTGGGTTGCACTTGAAGATAAATATTTCTGTGTGGCATTATATGATAATGGTTCCCTTCATGGAGGTTTCAAAGAAATAAACGCAAACAAATACATTTATGTCGATTTAAGCACGCAAAAATCTATAAACGCCTATGCTGGACCTAAATCTAGTGGTATTATATCTGCCTACGATCCACAATTAGACAGGATAGTTAGGTTTGGTACATTTGGTTTTATTGGTAAACCACTGCTTTATGTATTAAAATACTTATATTCAATTGTTGGCAATTATGGACTTGCTATTATTTTACTTACTTTTTTAATAAGACTAATCTTTTACCCACTTACATATAAATCTTTTAAATCTATGAAAGAAATGTCAAACCTTCAGCCCCAACTAAAAGAGTTACAGTTAAAATACAAGGGTAAACCCGAGCTTTTAAATAAAGCCACTATGGAACTATACAAAAAACATAAAGTTAATCCATTGGGCGGATGTTTACCTATTCTAATCCAAATTCCTGTATTTATTGCTTTGTATAATGTTTTACTCAACGCTATAGAGTTAAGGCACGCGCCATTTATTTTTTGGATTACAGACCTCTCAGCAAAGGATCCATACTATATAACACCTATTATAATGGGAATTACTATGTTTATACAGCAAAAACTCTCACCTTCTACGCTAGATCCAATGCAAGCAAAAATTATGCTGTTTTTGCCTATTATTTTTACAATAATGTTCATGGGTTTTCCATCTGGACTTGTTATATACTGGATTGCAAACAATGTATTTACAATTATACAACAACTTATTGATACTAGGTTAATTAAATCAAGAACTAAAGCAAAATGATTGATGATTGTGTCATTGCNGCTATTGCAAGTGGTTATGTTGAATCTGCTATAGGAATTATTCGTGTAAGTGGCAAAAATTCAATAGAGTTGCTTAAAAAAATATTTTATCCTAAAAAGGTAGATTTTGAAGCAAATAAAATTTATCACGGTTTTATAAAAGACATTAACTCAAAAATTATTGACGAGGTGATGGTTAGCGTTTTCAAATCACCACACTCATACACAGGTGAGGATTCTTTTGAGATTAATTGTCACGGTGGCTTGCTTGTAATGAGAAATGTTCTTGAGTTAGTTTTAAACAATGGAGCACGCCTCGCTCAACCTGGTGAATTTACAAAAAGAGCTTTTTTAAATAACAAAATTGACCTAGTACAAGCAAATGCCATTGTTAATTTAATTAAAGCAAAAACACAAAAGGCACTAGACATAGCTTTTAACCAACTGCTTAAAAAGAACACAACAATTATTGAAAATTTACGCGAAAAAATAATTTTTCTTATGGCTGAAAACGAAGTTACTATTGATCATCCAGATGAAGATATAAGCGATATTAATTTAAAAAATAGAATATCTCTATTAAATGAAATTCATCGTTTAATCGAAAATTTATTGAACTATGCTAAAAAAGGTCAATATTTTTTTGAAGGCGCAAGCGTTGCTATAATAGGCAAACCCAATGTAGGTAAATCTAGTTTACTTAACGAGTTAGTAGGTCATCAAAGGGCTATAGTAACCGAGATTCCAGGCACCACAACAGATGTCGTCTCAGAAACGATTAACTTAAATGGTGTTCCGCTTAAAATATTAGATACTGCGGGTATTAGGAAACATTCAAACAAAATTGAATTTTTAGGTATACAAAAAACTCAAGAAGTCATTGATAGTGCAGATTTACTTATAGCCGTTTTTGATGCAAGTAGAGAATTTGATGATGAAGATAAAACGATACTTGAGCTTATAGGTCATAATAAAAATACACTTATNGNNTTAAATAAATCTGATTTGCCAGTGCACTTTAAATTTCCTCTACCACTTGATGCAATAGAAGNTTCTTGTCTTAAAAAAACAGGNTTTGATGCACTTAAAANCAAACTTTATTCTATGCTTCTTGAAAATTACAGCGAAGAAGAGGTAGTTTCATTAAATTCTAGTCAAATCATAGCACTTCAATCTGCACTTAAGCAAACAAAAAAGATAAAGAAGTCTTATCAAAAATCTCTTGATCCCGCTTTGATTGCTATAGATTTGCAGCTTTTAGCTGACTTTATTGAGCAGATAATTGGTAAAATTGAAAACGAGGATATTTTGGATAATGTATTTAAAAATTTCTGTGTTGGAAAATAAAAAATGTTTCACGTGGAACATTAGAGGTTTACAATGTATATCTATCCCAAAAAATATGATTGTATAGTTATCGGCGGCGGTCATGCAGGCTGCGAGGCAGCATTAATTTGTGCGAGACTTAATTTAAACACTTTACTTATAACTATATCAGTCGATACAATAGGTGCAATGAGCTGTAACCCAGCTGTTGGAGGGTTAGCAAAAGGCCATTTAGTTAAAGAGGTTGATATTTTTGGTGGCGAAATGGCCAGAAACATAGATGACACGGGCTTGCAATTTAAAATATTAAATAAAAGCAAAGGCCCAGCTGTATGGTCATCAAGGGCTCAGGCAGATATGCCAGCTTATAGGCTAAGAATGAAGCATGTGCTTGAGCACCAAGAACATTTAGATGTAAAGCAGGCTAATGTTGACGAAATTGTTGTAGAAGATGGAAAAATTAAAGGCGTTATTACACACATTGGCAATGAGTTTTTGTGTGATGCGCTAATTATTGCAAGTGGTACCTTCTTGAAAGGTAAAATATTTATAGGCCTAAACGAATTTCACGCTGGCAGGGCATGGGAGCCGCCATCGGATAAACTATCAGAGAGCCTTGCAAAAGCTGGCCTTGTAATAGGAAGATTAAAAACAGGCACAACACCACGCTTAGATGCAAGAACGATAGATTTTGATGCGCTAGAGCCTCAAATGGGCGATGATGAGCCTATACCATTTTCTTTCAAGACAGAAAACTTTGACCCACCCAATTACCCATGCTATCTCACATATACAAATGAAAAAACACACAAAGTAATTCACTCAAATTTAGACAAATCACCCCTTTACAGTGGCATGATACATGGTATTGGCACAAGGTATTGTCCTTCTATTGAAGACAAAGTGGTAAAATTTCCAGATAGACAAAGGCATCAAATTTTTTTAGAGCCCCAAGACGCAAACTCAAATGAAATCTATGCAGACGGCTTAAACACATCACTTGACTATGAAGTGCAAGTTGCTTATTTAAGAACCATTAGAGGCTTAGAAAATGTTGAAATTGTAAGGCCAGGTTATGCAATTGAGTATGACTTTGTTAATCCTATTCAACTGAAACACACACTAGAAACAAAAAAAATTAGGGGTCTATTTTTGGCTGGCCAAATAAACGGCACAAGCGGTTATGAAGAAGCAGCGGCTCAAGGTATGGTGGCTGGGATAAACGCAAGTTCATATTTATTAGAAAAACCACCATTTATTTTAGGCAGAGATGAAGCCTACACTGGTGTAATGATAGATGATTTGGTTACAAAAGGCGTTAAAGAACCCTACAGGATATTTACATCAAGAGCTGAGTATAGGTTACTTTTAAGAGAAGATAACACGCACCTACGTTTAGCTGAAAAATCTTACAAATACGGTTTACTCGATAAAATACACTATGAAAAGATACAAGAACACNTAAAAAAATTGAATGAAACAATAAATCACTTGAGCANAACTTATGTAATGCCCACTATAGAATTCAATAAAAAATTAGAATCTATAAAAACGACACCAATAAAAACAAAAACGAGTTTATCAAAGCTNCTNGCAAGACCAGAAGTTGACTATAAAACATTACAAGCANTTGTTAGCGACCTACCTCAATTAGACAAAACAATAGCCCAGCAAGTAGAAATTGAGGTCAAATACGAAGGATACATTAATCTGCAAAAAATACAAATAGATAAATTTAAAAAAATGGAAGACATAATCATACCAGATGATTTTAACTATGATGCTGTAGCTGGTCTATCTGCAGAAATCAAAACAAGATTGAAAGAAGTAATGCCAAAAACTCTTGGTCAAGCTATGAGAATACCGGGTATGACACCTGTAGCTATACAAATCATAAGCATATTTTTGCATAAGAAAAATGTACAATCAAAACCAGCTTGATTATCTACTTAAAAATGAACGCGTAAACGACGAAAAAACAATTAAAAAGGTAAAAACATACATAGAAAATCTTAAAAAGTGGAATAACGCAATCAACTTAACATCTAAAAATTCTGATATTATTGGACACATNANAGATAGTTTAATGTTTTTTGAACTTGTTGAAAAANNAGAGGGCAAACTCATAGATATAGGTTCAGGAAATGGCTTTCCAGCAATAATTTTAGCTATAGTATGCCCTAGTTTAGAGGTTACAATGGTAGAACCAAATACAAAAAAGTGTGCTTTTTTAAGAGATACTATCAATAAACTCTCTTTAAATGCTGAGGTTATAAATAAGAATATAATAGACATGCAATCTCACAATAACTACGATTTTGCTACTATAAGAGGACTAAAATGTAGCAATGAAATAGAAACAAAGCTATATTGCTTCTTAAGTGACAATTATGGCAAACTACTTTTATGGGCATACCCGGCGCCTTCATTAAAAAGGTTTACCCATTTGAGTTCTGTCTGCAAAAATAATAAGTATTTACACCTATATATCAAAGCACAGGCGGCGCCACAACCCATATAGTTTCTACATCCACATCGCCCACGTTCTTGTAGTAGTGGGGCAAAAGTGAAGAAAAGTAAAAACTATCCCCTGCTTCTAATACAGCGGTTTGACTACCAATTCTTAACTCTAGTTTGCCTTTTAGGATATATCCAAACTCTTC
>JGI24721J44947_10000209_pt1 | contig 71794 bp, 64 predicted proteins | sample YelNatPaOPGAMG01_FD_44947 | JGI IMG/M metagenome (IMG submission 44947) | reverse complement strand
CACCATTGGAGCGGTGTGACGCTCAGCATGAAGAACATGTTTGGAGTAATTCCGGGCGTGAAATACGGCTGGCCGAAGAACATTCTCCATTGGAAAGGCATCGAGCGCTCGATCGTGGCCATTTGTGCCACGGTGCCGATTGATTTCGTGATTGCCGACGGTATCGTCGCCATGGAAGGGAACGGCCCCTTGGCAGGGTCACCCCGAAATCTCGGCAAGCTCGTGCTGGCGGATGATCCCGTTTCCGCTGACGCGACTTGTGCCAGGCTGATGGGCTTGGTGCCGGAACGCATTCCGCACATAGCGGGGGCAGGGAAGTTTCTCGGCAACCTGTCGATTGACCGGATCGACCAAATGGTGGGTCAAGCCGTTTCGCCAATTGTCCCCTTCGAAGTCGTCCGAGAATTCGACCACCTACAGGCCTGAGCCCATCACTCGCTGTGAATGCCACGGTCCTATGCGCGTGTTGTTATCCACTTCCAACCTCGCCGGGTGGAAGAGCAGGGCAAATCGGCGGTTAGGCCGTTAACCGTCAGGGTGGCGGCGTGCGTGAGAATTCATCGAGATTGCCAAACCCTTCATGACACGGTGGAAGCAGTCTTCGCAAAGCGAATCCCGGTGCCATCGAGGGGATTTCTGCAATTCCAATATTCGAGTAGATATGGCCATACCGCCTCACCGGCGACGATGCTCAGCGACGATGGTCACTTGCATGTCGCGAGCGAGCCAGACAATTTGTTGGACTAGGTTCCGGCCGAAAACTGCCGGCAAATTTCTCCCCCGGGTACGCAACACGAAAATTTGCGTAATTCCCTGTCTTCGCGCAAAGCTCACCAGTGTTTCAGCTACATCTTTCCCTTCCAGTATTCGAGTTTCGATTTGCAGATTCCGTGCAAAATTCAGTTGTTTCTCCACCGTTTGACGTTCAGCCACCGGCAGCGAGTGTAGCCCCGACCCTGTGTTGACAAAGACCGCGAAGCACTCCGCGCCCAGGTAATCAGCCACGCGCCTGCCGCGACGAATCAGGGCGGCTGTCGAGGGATCAGTTGTGATGTGAATGAGCAATCGGTCGGCCGATTCTCCCGAACGACTATGCGGCCCCGATTGGTTGCCCGGAAGGGGCGAGCGTGCAGGCCTTGAATCCTCCTGTGGCTCGTGGCGAACATCAACCTCGAGCGCTGTTTGTCGCAAAGCAAGCTCTCGCAGGGTATTGAGCGTCGGCTCTTTGAAGAAATTCTCTAGTGCCTTTTGGGCCTTTTCTTGTGGGTAAACCACTCCACGCCTCAAGCGATTCAGCAAGGCCTGGGGTGGCAAGTCCACCATCACGACTTCGTCTGCTTCCTTGACGACCCAATCAGGAACCGTCTCCCGAACGCGAACGCCCGAGACTTGCCAGACCGTATCGTTCAGGCTTTCCAAATGCTGTACGTTCATGTTGGTCAGGACATCGATCCCGTTGTCGAGAAGCACTCGGACATCTTCCCATCGCTTCGTCCTTTCTGATCCCGGAACATTTGTGTGCGCAAACTCGTCTACCACGCAGACCTGTGGATGTCGGCGCAGGATCGCTTCGGTGTCCATTTCTTCGAACGTACTTCCCCGATAAACGAGCTTACGGCGGGGAATAATCTCCAGCCCTTTTGCTTTCTCGATCGTATCCTTGCGCCCATGAGGTTCGAAGTAGCCGACGACGACATCGATCCCCTGGGCCTTGAGTTTATGCGCCTCTTCCAGCATCCGATAGGTCTTTCCCACACCGGCGGCATAGCCCAGCAGAAGTCGAAGTCGGCCTCGACGGGTCTCTTCGTGCATACAAGTTCTTTTACTGCGGGAAGACGCGAATGTCGATCCCTTCGGCAGACCTGATCAGTCGGTCGACCCCGCTGCCAAACAGACGCTCTAACCAGGTTTCCTTTCTGCTGTGATGGATAAAAATCTGTGTAATTCGGTGTTCGCGGGCAAAGCGGAGAACCGCAGCCACCCAATCCTGTTCTTCGAGTATTTCCACATGGGCACCGAGGCTGCGAGCATGCGCTAGACTTTCATTAAGCCCGGCTTCCTCCTGCGGAGAGGTATCCCCTTCACGAACGTGTACAACGTACAGTTCCCCCCGAAACCGGTCTGCATTCCGACGTCCACTCTCAAGCATTTGACGAGCATTGACCCCGGCCTTGATACAGACAAGGATCCGCTCCTGCGTTCCCCACGTCTGCTCAACGCCATGCCGCAACATATACATTTCCAATTGGTGATCAACGATATCGGCAGCTAATAGCAGGGCCATCTCCCGCAGCTTGCCAAGTTTCTGTTGTTGCGCTGCGGTTTCGGAATCCTGAAGGTCCGCAGTTTCCGCGGGCATTTCGCCTGCACGCTCTAAGGCCATGTCCGTGGGGATATCAACTACTTCAATCTCGTCCGCAGATCTTAAGAAACTCAGAGGCACGGATTCCACAACGTGCCTTCCGGTAATTTGCTCCACCTTTTCCTTGTATTCGTCGATATATTGCAGGTTGACGGATGTCAGTATTGAGATGCCCGCCTCCAGGAGTTCTTCCACGTCCTCCCATCGCCGCGCGTGTCGGCTCGAGGGAGGGTTGTTGTGAGCCAGGCCATCGACCACACACACCCGCGGATGCCGCTTGAGGATCGCCTCAACGTCCATGACCGGAATGCCATCAATAAACTTCAAGGGTATGACTTCCAGCTTGGCGAGCAGAGCTTCAACGTCCGGTGAGAGAACGGGCTGCGTCGCACCTACTACGACATCTTCCCCTCTTTCCTTCCGACGCCTTGCTTCGTCGAGCATTCGAACCGATTTGCCCACTCTGGACGTATAACCGAGAAACACTTTCACCGATCCACGCCGCTCATACCTTTCGGCAGCCTGCAACTGACGGAGCAGTTGTTCCGGATCGGGACGGTTCAGATGGGTTTCGGACATAAGAAATATCGTTTGCGTGCCAACTTTATTATTGCGGAGAAGCCGCAGAACAGGAAGCGTGGCGCGTCGCGACGCAAAACCGAATTACGGAAACAGAAAAAACCGTAAAACCACGCTCGTCAAAAAGCCCATCGCGTACAACCCTTCATTCTGGCTGTTTCGCCTGCCTGTTGGGGAAGTTCCTGTCAAGCGCAAGGTTCAAAGCCAGAACGTTCACGCGGGGTTCTCCCAAAAAACCGAGTTCTTTACCCTTCGAATATTCCATGATCAGCCGGAGCACTGTTTCCAGCGGGACGCCGCGAGCCGAGGCTACCCGTGCTGCCTGAGCTTCAGCAGAAGCAATGCTGATATCCGGATCCAGGCCGCTGGCTGAGGCCGTAACAAGATCGGAAGGGATTGGTCCCTGATAGTCAGGATTTTCCTTGCGAAACTCCTTAATCGATGCCTTGACGCGATCGATAAGCTTTTCGTTTGTCGGGCCGTAATTTGATCCGCTCGAAGCCGAGGCGTCGTAGCCATTTCCGGCCGCCGAAGGGCGAGGGTGGAAATACTGAGGCCTTGTAAAATTCTGTCCGATCAGTAAGGATCCCACGACTGTTCCATGGATCCGCACCAGGCTTCCATTCGCCCGGTTGGGAAACAGAACCTGACAAATCCCGGTGACGACGGCGGGATAGATGAATCCCGTCAATACCGTCATTACTAAAACCATACGCAGGGCGGTGACAATTTGTCTGGACATGGTACCTTCCTCAAGCCAGGTGCAACATTACTAAGAGCCGATCAATCAGCCAGATGCCGGGGAAGGGTGCAATAATCCCTCCGATGCCATAGATCAGAAGATTCCGCTTTAGAAGGCTGGCAGCCGCTTGCGGACGATATTTCACTCCCCGGAGAGCAAGAGGAACCAGCGCAATGATGATCAGCGCGTTAAAGATGACTGCAGCCAGCACTGCGCTTTGCGGTGAATGCAGATGCATAATGTTCAGATGCTGGAGGACCGGATAAGTGCTCGCGAACATAGCGGGAATAATGGCGAAATATTTGGCGATGTCGTTGGCGATAGAAAAAGTGGTCAAAGCGCCACGCGTGATCAAAAGCTGTTTACCGATAGCAACAACCTCAATGAGCTTGGTGGGATTACTGTCCAGATCCACCATGTTGCCGGCCTCTTTGGCCGCGGAAGTGCCGGTATTCATGGCCAGCCCGACATCGGCCTGAGCGAGAGCGGGGGCGTCATTAGTACCATCCCCGGTCATTGCGACCAGTCGCCCGTTGGCCTGCTCTTTGCGTATGTACTCGAGTTTATCCTCCGGCGTTGCCTGGGCAAGGAAATCGTCCACGCCCGCCTCGGCTGCGATGGCCGCGGCCGTCAATGGGTTGTCGCCAGTGATCATCACGGACCGGATCCCCATTGCGCGAAGGTGCTCGATACGTTCTTTCATCCCACCCTTGACGATATCCTTCAAATGGACAATTCCCAGGACCCTTCCACCATCGGCAACAGCCAGCGGCGTGCCACCTGACCGCGAAATCCGGTCAGACATTTCGAGGAGTTCAGGACAAATCTCGCCGTGCTGTTCCTTGACAAAGTTGATGATGGCATCCGTGGCACCCTTGCGCAGTTGCCGGCCGTAGTAGTCGACACCGCTCATGCGTGTGTAAGCCGAAAACGGGATAAAATGAGCGTGGGGCTCGGAGACTTCGCGCCCGCGTAGATGGTATCTTTCCTTGGCCAGTATCACGATCGAGCGCCCCTCCGGCGTCTCGTCAGCAAGGCTGGCTAACTGGGCTGCATCGGCCAATTCCAATTCCTTCACGCCGGGACAGGGTAAGAACTCGACGGCTTCGCGGTTGCCAAGTGTGATGGTGCCGGTCTTGTCGAGCAGAAGAGTGTTGACGTCCCCAGCGGCTTCAACTGCTTTGCCGCTCATGGCCAGAACGTTGTGCTGCATTACGCGGTCCATCCCCGCGATGCCGATGGCCGAGAGCAATCCGCCAATGGTAGTAGGAATCAGGCAAACGAGCAGGGAAATGAGCACTGCCACCGAAGGGACTTGCCCCTGACGGGCTGAAGCAACGCTGTAAACCGCGAAAGGCTGTAAGGTGGCTACTGCCAACAGAAAAATGAGGGCCAAGCCGGCGATCAAGATGTTCAAGGCAATTTCGTTGGGCGTCTTTTGCCGCTCCGCGCCCTCGACCAGTGCGATCATGCGATCCAGGAAGGTCTCACCCGGGTTGGAAGTAATGCGGACAGTGATCTGATCAGACAGCACGCGGGTTCCACCGGTTACAGCGCTTCGATCCCCACCCGATTCCCGTATGACCGGGGCACTTTCGCCCGTGATCACCGATTCGTCTACTGTCGCAATTCCTTCTATAACCTCCCCGTCACCCGGGATGATATCTCCAGCGGCACAGATGACCAGATCTCCAGCGCGCAATCTGGATGCCGGCACTGTCTCGATCTTCCCATTGGCCAAGAGCCGCTTGGCCATGGAGTCGGTTTTCGTCCTGCGCAGTGTATCCGCCTGGGCTTTACCGCGCGCCTCAGCCATCGCCTCCGCGAAGTTTGCAAAAAGGACGGTAAACCAGAGCCAGAGGGTAATTTGAAACTCGAATCCAAGCCCCGCTGCACGGTTCAAGGCATCGTGGGTAAGAAGGAGCGTTGTAAGAGCTGCACCGACCTCCACCACGAAAATGACGGGATTTTTGACGACCACAAACGGGTTCAGCTTGATAACGGAATCGCGGATTGCCCGGCGGAGAATTTTGCGATCGAACAGCGGGCGGGACCGCACAAGTCTTCTTGGAAGAATCTGCGTCTCATCGCCCGCTTCGCGTTCAGGTTCAATGGCGGTGTTATCCATCTCCTAACTCCTCACCAGGAAAATCAGCGCGGAGAACGTCCTGCCCTGCCGCATGAGGAGCTCTTCCACAAGCGGGCCCAGAGATAAGGCCGGAAAGAAAGTAAGGGCTCCAACAATCACGATCGTTGCCACGAGCAGCCCTACCCAGAGAGCCCCGTGTGTCGGAAACGTTCCCGTGGTGACGGGGACCTTCTTCTTGGCAGCCAGATTCCCCGCGATCGCCAGCGCCGGCAGCATGAAGCCGAAGCGCCCAATCAGCATTGCCAGGCCCAGCAGGAGGTTGTACAAGGGTGTATTGGCGTTGAGGCCGGCAAACGCGCTGCCGTTGTTTTCCGCAGCGCTGGAAAAAGCGTACAAAATCTCGCTAAAACCATGAGGGCCAGCGTTATTTAGATTGGCAGTGGCAGGTCCCGGCGGGTTCCAATAGCCATGGGCCGGAAGTTTGGCCACCGAGCAGACAGCCGAAAATGTCAGGATGGCAAAGGCCGTGACGATGATCGCAATCATGGCCATCTTAACCTCTTTCTGCTCAATCTTCTTACCCAGGTACTCTGGGGTGCGGCCGACCATCAACCCCGCTATGAACACGCCGACGATGGCGTACAGCAGAATTCCGTAAAGTCCGGACCCGACGCCGCCAAAAATCACCTCGTCCGTTTGCATGTTGAACATCGGGACAAGCCCTCCAATGGGCGTGTAGCTGTCATGCATGCTGCTCACTGCGCCGCAACTCGCGCTCGTGGTTACCGTAGCAAACAGAGTAGAACCCGCGTTGCCAAAACGGACCTCTTTACCCTCCATATTGCCACCCGGCTGGTTTCGCGTGGCAGTCGTCTCAACGCCTAATCGAGCAAGAATGGGGTTCCCTGCCCGTTCCGCCGCATAGCAGACAAGAACACCTGCTAAAAACAGAATGGACATGGCTGCAAACAGCCCCCAGCCTTGCCTCGTGTCTCCCACCATCTTTCCGAATGTATATGTAAGCCCCGACGGGATCGCGAGAATTGCCAGCATCTCAAGGAAGTTGGTCAGCGGCGTCGGGTTCTCAAAAGGATGCGCGGAGTTGGTGTTGAAGAAGCCTCCTCCGTTCGTGCCCAGCAGCTTCGGTGCTTCCTGAGAAGCGACTGGCCCAACGGCTATTTTTTGGGCTGGCCCTTCAAGTGTTTTTGCCTTTACGTAGGACTTCAGGGTTTGAGGAACTCCGCGAGAACAGAGGAACAGAGCAAAACCGAATGACATCGGCAGCAGGAGATAGACCGTGCCACGTGTCAAGTCCACCCAGAAATTTCCGACCGTATTCGCCTGCTTTCTGGCAAGGCCCCGAATAAGGGCCATCGCAACGGCAATGCCGGCCGCGGCCGAAACGAAATTCTGAACTGTCAAAGCGGTCGCCTGAACGAAATAGCTGAGCGTGGTCTCACCCCCATACGCCTGCCAGTCGGTGTTGGTCAAGAAGCTCACGGCCGTGTTGAACGCGAGGTCTGGCGTGATTTTCGTAGCGTTTTCTGGCGCATGACCCGTGCCGAAACCCATTGGGTTCAGCGGCAGAAAACCCTGCAACCGTTGAATCAGGTACACAATGAGAAAACTTATCAAACTGAAAGCCAGGAGCGATGCCGCATATTGTGTCCAGCGCTGTTCATTGTTCTCCCGAATGTTACAAAGGCGATAAATCAGACGCTCCAGAGGCCTTAACACGGGGTGCAGGAAGGTCCCCTTACCCTCAAACAGATGCGCCATGAAAAGGCCCAAAGGCTTGGTGATGGCTAATAACACAAAAAAGAACACTGCAATGTAAACGACACCACTCGGAGTCATTGCAAGCCTCCTTCAGAACCGCTCCGGACGCAGCAGAGCGTAAACCAGGTACCCAAGCAGCAGCACCGCGACAATTCCGGCAAGAAGGTATTCCATGTTTTCCTTAAAGCCGCTCGCATGCCTTGGTAAAGGCCCAGCAGGCAGCGAAAAATACTACGCCGATGGAAATATAGAAAACATCGAGCATCCGCCTTACCTCACTTCCGAAAAGATAACCTCATGCCCTCGTTTCTTAAGCCATCGTTCCAGCTTTTGTGCCTTCGTTCGCCACCACCGCCGACGTCCGCCGAGGACAATGAGGGCGCATCCTGCGAGTGCCTTTTCAAGAGCCCTGTAAAAATCCCGGCACAGAAAAATCTGCACAGAGATCTCTTCTGAAAGACCCGTAGTTAAATTCGCTAATTTCCTCTGAAGAAAAGGGACCGAAACGGCTGGCTTCGTTAAGGGTAGAGCATATGGCACTGCAAGAATAAAAATGAGCTGTATGTGACCGCCCAAATCCCGAGCCAGCGCGCAGGCGTTCGAAAGAGCACAGCGAGTTCCTGGTTCGGTGGTAAAGACCACATCTACGGTCAATATCTGAGTCGGCCGGAAAGCGGCATCATCATTCGGTGCCGACCGGCGCCCAGGGATTTGCCAAAGCTCGACAACCGGGTACTTTATTGGATTCTTCATGAAGAGCTCGAACTTACTCTAATGTGCGGCCCATAAAAAGCACATAAACAAACCATAAATATTTGTTTATCTTTTCAGAGAGACTTGTAATTGATACCCGTAACGGGGCACAGTCAGGAGATGGCGAGGAGAGGAAGGGTCAAGCTCAATTTTCTTCCTAAGGCGATTTACAAACACGCGAAGGTATTCGACCTCGTCTCCGTAGTCCGGACCCCAGACTGTCTGAAGTAGTTTGGTGTGAGATACAGGAGCATTGCCATGGGCTGCAAGGTAGCGAAGCAAGTCAACTTCCTTAGGCGTCAACGGAACCTCATTTGTGCCCTTGCGTACGCGGCGGCTGTTAAAGTTAACAACGACCTCACCCAAAGCTATCGACTCCGAAAGATTGTTGGGCGGAAACGGCGATCGCCGCAGAGCGGCCCTGATCCTGGCCAGCAATTCCGGAGTGCCGAAGGGTTTCGTAACGTAATCATCGGCACCAGCGTCCAACGCTTCGACCTTGTCATTTTCAGCATTCCGCACTGTGAGAACGATAATGGGAACATCGCTGGAGGCGCGAATCAGGCGACATGTTTCAAGGCCGCCGAGCCCGGGCATATTCATGTCCAGAAGGACCAAGTCATACTTATTCTTGCGAAGTGCTTCGAGTGCACCTTCACCGCTTCTGGCGTCGCTCACAATGTAGCCGCTCGCGACAAGTGCTACACGCATAACCCGCCGGATCTGTGGATCGTCATCCACCACGAGTATTGAGGCCATGTTCATCCCTTTTCCTCGCTTTCGATCGGAAGTAAGATGACGAACTCCGATCCCTTTTCTGAAGTGGTGGCCAACTGGATGTCCCCTCCGTGCGAGCGCAAGATTTGCCTCGCCACTGCAAGCCCCATCCCGGTTCCGGCGAGTTTCGAACGGGTGTTGGTGCCGCGGTAGAATCTGTCAAACAGATGCGCCTGATCCACTTCAGGGATTCCCGGTCCCTCATCTCGAACTGAAATGATGATGCCATTGTCGCTGGCCGACAGCCGGACGTGGATCGCGGACGACGGTGGAGAATATTTTAATGCATTATCGATGACCTGCCGGATCGCCAGTTCCAGGAGTTCTGCATCCGCCTCGATCAATGGTACATTGGGATCAGTGTGGACGTCGAGAGTCCTCTCTTCGATCAGCAACCGTAAGCGTTCGAGAGCCTTCGAGAGCAGTTTGGGTATAGAGGTTGGTGTTCTGTTCAATTGAATATCTCCCGCCTCAATACGCGCCATCCGGATGGCTTCAGTGACGAGCCAAGTCATTCGATCGGCTTCCTCATTTACGATGGTGGCTAGTTCACGCTGCTGTTCAGGACTTTTTTCCGCATCGAGCAGCAGGGCGCTGGCGGCAGCCTTAATCGAGGTTAGAGGAGTCTTAAACTCATGAGCGATCGCATCCAACAGCGTTGATTTCAGCTCTTCATTGCGGCGTGCAGCCTCAGCCTGACTCGCCGCCTCCTGTCCCCGCACCTTTTCCAAACCAATTGCAACCAGGTTTGAAATGGCTTGCAGAGCGCTATCGGCGAGCAGGCGGCCGCTGATGGCCAGACTTGCGATGGGGCGACCCCCTAAATGAATCGGAGTTACGGTGACTCCCGTAAGGTCATCATGGAAAAGGGTTCCAAGCGTAGCGGCCTCATACAGCTTTTCTTCGACGCCGGGCAGGTCAGTGGGTCCAGCGTGATAAGTTGTCGCGCTGTCGCGTTCATAGAGTGCAACGGATGACAAATCGAAGATCTCTGCAATTTTCTTGGCGTATTCCTTAGGGGCCCTCTTTCCCGCCTCCGTCAGCAGGATTGCTCGGCTCAATGCATAGAGCCGCTCGGTTTCTTCCCGGCGCTCCATTGCTTCCTGCGCTTGTCGCTTCGCCCGGGCAGAAAGCTGGCTGGCAACGATGGAGGTTGCCAGAAAGGCAAAAAGCGCCACCCAGTTTCGCGAATCAGCAATTGTGAGCGTGCCAGTGGGCGGCAGGAAAAAGAAATTAAAACAGAACATAGCAGCGATGGAAGCAACTGTGGCTTCAAGCAGCCCGCACGCAGTAGCAATTAGCAATATCGCTATCAGATAAGCAAAGCCTGCCGTCGTCGCATTCACTGGGACCAAGCGAAAACAGAGAATTGTGATGATGCCAATCGTTCCCAGGACAACAGCGAAACGAAGTATGCTCCTGAGGTTCATGTCTGGAATCCAGTGCTCATGTTCCGGTATCTTACTATTGTAGAGAAGAGATAACTATTTCAATCCACATCCTGCCGATCTGCTGCGTGGGCACCCAGGCGGCTTCGGTTCAATGCAATTTAGCTGTGAATTCATGATGGTATTGTCATGCCTGTCGCCGGGAACACTGCATCCACCTTGCAGCCGGAGCGACACGGTAGTCCCCGAGTAGACGTCAAGCCGTGAAATACACTTCCTGGAGATTCAGCACCGAGCCCAACTGGCGCTGATTTGGTCCGCGTATTTGAGCGTTGGAGTTCACTTGATGGTAAGTCGGCTACACATCCTTGAGAATCACGTTCAGACGGTGAGATGCCAACTTCTGTGGCGGGATGATAACTTCAAAATGCCACGCTTATCTGATGAGCATCTTCGCGCGTCACTGGGCTCGAAAGTGGAGCGGCCATCAACGCCAGCACCCCGTGGAATGAGCGCAAGCGGCCTTCGCAAATTCTCACGATGAAGTCTCGACCTTGCCCATTTTAGATTGGCCGTGCTCCCGTGCGCTCTCCTGCGGCAACTGAGGTTCAGGCCTTCCTGCCTGTGCCTGCTGCAGAACCCTCCTTTTTGCACGCTCGCATGTGAACGTGTATGGCGTTGCCTTTCACCTTCCTCCCGCAGCGGCCGCACGTGTGCTCCTTTATGCTTTGCCGCACCGTTTTCGGCAATCGGCGTGGGCAAGCTTCGCTCTCCCGCAGTCCGAGACTGCGCAGCCAGAGACGGAAATCCTTGTCAAGTCGGGCGACATCGATCTCTTCACTGTGCCCTTCGAGAAACCGTACCAGTGCCCGATCCGGCTCCCTTGTCCCTAAAAGCAAAACAAGAACTGCTGGCCCGCTTTCGAGAGCAGCATGCCCGGAAACCAGGGTTCGCGCTTCAACGGCCGTGGGCGATTGTGACGGTTGCGATGCTCATGGCGATAATCTGGATCCTATGGATTCATCCGAAGAGGACATATCCGCCCCAGGCTTATGAGCCTTACGCTGTCAATGTCAGCAATCAGCTTTTGTTCCGTGGAGAATCGAGCGCTCCGCCGGTTGCGCCGGCGGTCATCCCGCGCGGGCGGTGGGATCTCGCCATTCAGCTTGCATGGGGATATCCGCCCGGCCCGTATGATGTGTCGGTGCAGCGCGACGGAAAGGTGTTCGCCGCCGCTTCGGAGACCGTTCGAATTGAAAACCGCGAACCAATCCTTCATGTGAAGATGGACCTGAGCCGCTTGCCAGCCGGGCAATATGAGTTTTACGTGCGGCGTGCTGGAGAGGAATGGAGGTATTACAGAGTCATATTGAAGTAACACTACGGGAAAGGAGCTGGCTTTGTGGCCGTGCGCGTTAAGCGAGGCAGTGAACCGAGCGATTGGAAAGCGAAACACCGAAAACGCCTGTCCCGCATCCTTGCAAAACCAGCAGACTAGCTTGTTTTCAGGTCTTCGGCTTCGCCGCGGCCTCAACCCTGCCTCGACATTTCGGCGAGCACTAATTTTCCCAGTGCAATCTCAGCGCGTAAATAAAGGCAGGTCCGCGGGCACGGTTATAGGCAGGATTCACAACCAACTGAAAGTCCGGCGACACCGACACATGCCATCGAGTAGCATGGGAATAGTAAGCCTCGACAATCTGTTCGACCCCGTAGTCCAACTTGCCGTCACCTACTGTAATTCCAACCCCTCCATTAGCGAGGAATTGGCGATGGACAGCGGTGATCCCGTTGAACACGCTGGCGATCCCCAAAGTGTCTCCAGGCTGGCCCCATGCTTCGCCCTTCAAACTGATTCCCATTGAAGCCGTACGGTCCACGTCCGTGAACTCCCAAACCTGATTTCTTCCATCGCTCCAGCCGAGGCGCGCAAAGGCGCCAATGTCTTTGTGGATTTCCTGCTCCAGGTTGATCCCGAAGCCATATTTCGAGCGATAGCCGAGTTGCCCCAAAGCGGCGATATTCTGCGGATCGCTCAGCGCCTGCTGGTAACTCCCCATGTGGGCATGCTCGTCGTACGCTAGCAGCCGCGCGGCACCAGGATGTCCCGCAAATGAGTGCCGCTTCTCGATCTCGCCCACTGCGGACCAGGCATGCAACAAATTCCAGTCCATCCTTAAGGCGTTGGCCATCCTCGAGACTTGAAAAATACCGGCGCGCGCCGACCAGGAGTTCAAATCCATCTCCGCTGATAAACCATTCGTGACGCCAAGTGAATTTGCCGGATAGTCCCATGCAACGTCATTAACGAGAGCCCAGTTCATGAATTGTGTTCTCGCGTTATTCGCGTAAGTGTTGGTGTCGAAGACGTCGGCAGCGGAGAAATGTCCAAGCTGCAGTACGAACCGCCTGCCCTCATTCGTTCTCTCGGAAGGCGTGGCGAAGACTCCCTTACTCCCCAACGGTACTGTTTCGCGCAGGTAAGCACGAGAAATGACTGCATCGGGGAATGTCTTGCCGACACGGTATGCCTCGCCGTTCGGGAAACCGGCAACTCCCGTGGTGTTGCTCAAACCATACCCTTGCCACGACAACACATCCGCAAAGAACTCGGTTCCCCGCCACAGATGAACACCAGCTGTAACATCGAACGAAAAAGTGTCCCTAACTTCGCCGTGTGGTTCCAGGCTGTTGGGACCCGAATATTCAGCCGGGAAGGGCAAAACCCCTTGGCCAATAAGAGTGGATTGGTAATGGAAATCCCATTTGCGATGGGTAGCTAAGGATCCGTTCGGGCTGCTGTCCTGACCGCGCAAGGGCAGGCAAGCCACCAGCATCACAGTGAGTGTTGCGCTCCACGCAGTTCTGGAACATCGGGTCGCCCGCTCCAGCGTCGTCATATTCCTCCGAGGCCCGACGCCCATGCCTGGCCTGCCGAGCCAATTGTACGGTTTCTGTCCCCGCGACCGAACGGCTTCGTTCGTTGTTGGCGCAATATAAATCTGGGTCACGGTCCTTTGAGATCGGGGATTCTTTCCCCAAACCGCCACAAGGTGTCCCTCGTGGTCCGTCGTCCATTTCATGATCAGCATGGCCCTGTTCTCCTTCCATGGCTTCCTCCCTTGTTTTTAATATGCGGGTCATGTCCTTCATTTCCACACTCCCCACCGCGAAGCAATCAGTGAGCGTGGTTGCCGAAAAGTCCCGCGAGAGTGAGCACGTGGTACAGGAGCAGCAGCATCATCGCGATCAGGTATGCCCGCAGGGCGATGAGAGAAATTCGTACGCTCCGCGTCATCCGTATCAGCCCGAGCCCCGATGTCTCCACCTTCTTTTCCGGGGTATCGTCGAGCGGATGGACCACAACGTAGGTTTTAGTCCGCGCACGGTCCGTTAGCGGCCCACGAAGATCTGTAACAGCTCTAAAGAGTGCCATGACTTTCCTCCTCTTGATCAAATCCTCAGCCCACATTCGTGGGGAATAAGTTGGGCGCTATAACCTGGACGGCCAACACCAGCGATAATGCAAACAGGATGACGATCATCGTCCAGTTCACAACGTTGTTCCACCGCTTGTTCACGAGCTTCTCCCCCAGCAACTCCCGGTCGTTCAGAAGCAACTGAAGAAAGATGATGGCTGATGGCAGCATGATTCCAGCCAGAACCTGGACGCTCAGAATGATGAGCTGCAATGGTGCACGGGGGATGAGAACCACTCCCGCCGCGAGCACCACGCACACGAGATAGACCATGTAAAACCCTGGCGCCTCGTAAGGACCGAATTCCAGGCTGTGAGGTAAGCCTTTGACCTCGCCGTAGGCCCACGCGCTGGATAAGGAAATTGCCGTGGTGCCAAGCAGCGCGGCATTAACCATCAGCAGCAAAATGCCCATGCGCACGCTGTTGCCGGTAAGCCCCAGAAGTGCATCGGCCATCTGCGCCGGGTCTTCGAAAGATATCCCGTGAACGCGCGCGTAGTTTCCGACCAGCATCATGCATGCGGCGACAACAATGGTGAAGCATGCGCCCAGAAAGGTATCAAGCCGCGACCAATTAAGGTCGGAAAGCCGCAGCCGCTTGTCGGCAATGCAACTCTGCTGGAAAAAAAGCTGCCAGGGCGCGATGGTTGTCCCAACGATGGCGATCACCAGGAAAACATAGTTCTGCGTAAGCCCCCCGGCAGGAGCCGACGGTATAAGCGTGTTATGGAAAACCTCATGCACGGGTGGACTTAGCCGCAAGGCCATAAACACCCAATACAAATCCAAGAGACAGAGGGTGACGACAACCCGCTCCCACCGGCGATAACTCCCGGTGACTACAATCGCTATCATTCCGATTGCCGCGACCAGCACGCCGGCAGCCGGTGGAATCCCAAGGCCTCGGGACGCCAAAGCGATAGCAGCAAATTCCGTCACCAGGGTGAGAAGGTTCACCACTTGCAGGTCCAGAAATGAGAACATTCCCCACCATTTCCCGAAGCGTTGGTAAATCATTGCGGCATGGCCTTTGCCTGTAGCGATCCCCAGGCGCACGACCATTTCCTGAATGAAATAAGTGCAGGGCAACAGAAAGAGCAACAACCAGAGTAGATGAGTGCCCTATTGGGCTCCGCTCTGCACATAGGTCGAAACCGCACCGGCGTCATTGTCCGCTTCCATCACGATGAGCCCCGGGCCCATAACCATCAGGAACGTCAGCAAGTGACGCATCCAGGATGTCCTGACGCGAATTCCCCGAATCTCCGGAGCCTGGGCTTCCAAGATGCTCGCCGCGACTTTATCTACTGAGGTTTTCATCGCTTATCTGCCTTTCCCTCCCGCTTCTCAGGGCATAGCTCAAACGTGGGCCAGAATAGTCAAACCCGCCGCCGCAATAGCAATCGAGCGCGGAGAACCCCCAAAGGACCGGTCCAGGTCCGCAGCGAACTGAGAGAATGCGAAATGGGTTAACCCGCTTGGAATGCGCCTTTGGCGCACGGGCCATCCCTGCCACTTCCGCCTTCTCCGGCCTAATGTCTCGGAAGAAGCGGCAGGCAAGGCAATAGGTGGGAATAAACTATCGCTTCACAGCCGCATCTTCCCGGCCAAGCTACTGGGAGGTTGGTCGTATTCTTCTTGCATTTCGGTCCTGTGGGCGTGGCGATGAAGCTGAGGAAAGGTGGAGAACGCTTCTTCCTAAATTCTGGGAAGAGACCTTCGAATTCTGGCCTCGATCACCATCGGCCAGTTCCACTCGTCCAAGCTTCAGCACCGCGCCCCGTAAGACCCCGCTTTGCGGGGCCAGCCACCTTAGGAAAACCCTTGAATCGAGAGTTCCTGTTCTACCCTTGCCAGCATCTCTCGATGCTGGTGGGCAGTGGCCTTTTTGTTGCGCGGGAGCCTCGCCTACCGAGGGTCCCTGAAACTCGGGCGCCGAAACGATTTGCCGTCAAACATCTCAGCGCCCAACAGTTAAGTTAAAAAGCCACTCTAAAACTTGTCAAGAAAAATCGTTACGCGCGCAAAATAATTCGTTTCCACCGCTCGCGAAACATCTGTTCAGCCTTGGCGTACTGAGATTCAGCACGATTGGAGTTGGAAAGGAGAGCAAAGTGACTTGCTTCGGCAAGAATGCCCTTGGGGCCGTTAGCGGTCGCATTCTTGACTGGACTCGGCTCTTCACGCCATTTCACGATCACGCAAGCTCCGACGGCCCCTGCAGCGACAAGCATCCCGTTGAGCTTGTCCGACAGTCGACCAGGCGGACACGCGTTCCGCGCGTCCTGACTCCGGAAGAGTTCAGAAAGCTCCTGGCTGAACTGGAAGAATCCTACCGGACCATGGTTGTCATTGCCGGATCCCTGGGGCTCCGGGTCAGCGAAATTCTGGGTCTGCGGTGGGCCGACATCAACTGGGACAGTCTGCCCCTCCTGGTCCAGCGGAGCGTTGTGTACGGCAAGGTTTACGGGACCAAGACAGAAGCTTCGCGTAAGCCCATGCCAATCGACCCTCAGATCGCTGAGGCTCTTCTGACCTACACAAGGCAGGCCGTCTACGTTGGACAGGGCGATTATATCTTCGCCGGGGACAACGGCAAGCCAAGGTGGGGCGGCATCATGCTAACCGACCACATCAAGCCTGCCGCGGTGCGGGCGGGGATCGGCAAGGTTGGCTGGCACAGCTTCAGGCACACTTTTTCTTCCCTCCTGCACCAGGCAGGAACCAGCCTTGCCGTACAGAAAGAATTGCTCCGCGATGCGGATATTCAGACCACGATGAATATTTACACCCAAGCGGCCTCGGTCGACAAACGGGAGGCCGTGGAACTGGTGACGAAGAAGCTCCTAAATGGATGAACAGCGAAGTTGTACGAACTTGTACTCGGGGGCTCTGCCGTTTCTGGCCAACTTGTTGAAAACATGGTAGGCCTGGAGGGATTCGAACCCCCGACCCACGGTTTAGGAAACCGTTGCTCTATCCTTCTGAGCTACAGGCCCGCAGGCGTGCTGAATTAGCTTAGCACAGACGCAGTGCGTTTGTGCGCAGTCCGACTGGTGGGTCCAGGATGCCTGCAATTGCCGTCGCGGCTCTGGACCCGCAGAGAATTCGAAAGATTCAATATCGCGGCAATCCTATTTATACTGGGACGGTGTGCTTGTCTCAGTTTTCAATGCTCTGTCGCATCCTCATGAGACGGGCGGATGCCAGGCTAAAGTTAGGCGCTACGAGGGCAAGCAACATTTATCTTTACACGATCCGGATAATTCACCATGGCGATTCTTGATCGATTCAGGTTGGACGGGAAAACAGCGCTGGTCACGGGCTGCCGGCGAGGCATTGGCAAAGCCATTGCTCTGGCGCTCGCCGAAGCTGGAGCGGACATCGTCGGCGTCAGCCGGTCGATGGAATCCTCCGGCAGCGAGATTGAACGCGAAGTCCTTGCGCAGAACCGCAAATTCAAAGGTTACGCCTGCGATTTTGCCGATCGGAAGGCCGTTTATGTGCTGATTGAACAACTGGCTAAAGATTTTCCTGCGATCGACATTCTTGTCAATAATGCCGGCACGATCCTTCGCAAGCCTGCCGTCGAGTATCCGGACGAATACTGGGACACGCTGATGCAGGTGAACCTCAACTCCCAGTTCATTCTCACACGAGAAATCGGCAGGGGCATGGTGGCGAGAAGAAGCGGCAAAGTCATCTTTATCGCGTCGCTGCTGACGTTCCAGGGAGGAATACTGGTTCCGGGCTACGCCGCGGCCAAAGGCGGCATTGGGCAGTTGACCAAGGCCCTTGCCAATGAATGGGCCGGCAGCGGAGTTCAGGTGAACGCGATTGCTCCGGGCTACATCAGCACAGACAACACTGCCGCTCTGAGGAACGACCCGGTGCGCAACAAAGCCATCCTCGACCGCATACCCGCCGGACGCTGGGGTGAACCTGAAGATCTGCAGGGCGCGGCGGTCTTTCTCGCTTCCGCTGCTTCCGATTACGTGAGTGGGTCAATCATCACCGTGGACGGCGGATGGATGGCGCGATGATCACTCAGGCGCAGGACATACCTCCTATAAAACAAAAAAGGCCGGTCCCTGATGTGACCGGCCTTCCAGAGTTCGGAGACGTCAGCTATTAGCGTTTTGCCTGGACGCTGTTGTTTGCAGCGACCCTGAATTGCATCCGGGTTCCGGATTCCAGCCGCAAATCGCCGTTGCGCGTGCTGAGCATCGAATCTGTGCCGGCTGAAGATTCAGCCGACGCGGACGACGCGATGTGGATATCGCGCACAGGCGTCGCCAGGCCGAGCCTCGAGTTTGCCCCAAGCGTGTTCTGCGTCGCGGCGCCAACTTCGCCTCCGACCTGCCCAAGGGTTGATCCTGCCGCGCCGACGGCCGAACCCACCGTTGAACCCACTCCACCAAGCAGTCCACCGCCTGCTCCACCGCCACCGCCCGCAGGAACGGCTACCGGCGCCGGCATCGGGGCCATGCCCATGGAGTCCGAGCCTTCCGCAGCAGCACTGCCGCCCGCTGCAAATACAGAAGTCAGAACGGTATTCAAGTGAGTGGTCGTATTGCCCCGCACCAACTGGTCGAATTGCACGCCGAGACTTGATCCGCCTTTGCCGTTCAGGCTTCTTTTGACGCTGGTAACGTGGCCAACAAGCTTGTCGCCCTTGTGAACCACAACCTTTCCGTGCTGCTTGACGTTTTGGGTGACGCGCGCCACAACTTTGTCTCCCTGCTTCGCCGTGCGGGCGTCAATGTTTGACATCAACTCCGCGGAAATTTTCGTCCCGTTTTTTATTTCCGCTGACTGGCCTTGGGCCGATGCCTCGGCCGCAGACGAACTGACTGCCTGGGCTGCCGAGTTTGCCATCGCTTGCGCTTGTGCTGTCGCGGGAGTTGCGCTCGCGCCAATCTGAACTGCAGCCGCAATCATTGCGATGCATGAAACGAAGTGGAACAATTTGAAATTTCTCATCGTTAGACCCTCCCATCAGATGTTGTGCTTAGTTCACGTCTTGCTGGGGTTACGATTCCCCTCGCCCCATTGCAACGGGGAAGCAGGCCGCGTACCATTTTCACGCTCCATGTAATGTGATGATCGTCAAGGATTTGGTCGCCGGGCTCTGCCACTGCCGCCGTGAAACAATGACCAGGTCCCATGTAGATTCTTCCAGTTCTTCAAATAGTTAACTTCAAATCAGTTCATAGCCATGCGTTCGCCGATTCACCGTCGCACGAGCCTAAGCGCCACGTCTTCGGAGTAAGCCGGCGATAGGAGAGACAGTTCACCTCCGGCATGCACGAGTGTTTCCGACTTATCAACTTCGCCGGTGCGCGTGTTGATCCACTCGGCGTGATAGCGGCCGGGGGATGCCTTCACCAGCAGCGTTGTTTGCGGGCCGCCTCCGTCAACATAAACCGCATAGGCCTTTCCCGGCTGTACAAGCGCGTATACTGTTGCCGCGGCATCCGTGGCTCTCACGTCCGCATTGTCCGGATGCATGTGGACAAAGTCAAAGCTCTCGATGAACTTCTTCAAAATCGCAAGTTGCGCTTGCAGCGAATGCCCGCCTCCACCCGGCTGCGTTGATGGAAACTTGAAAGTCCCGTCTTCGTGCCCCACGGCAAATGAATAATCGAGATTGTCGTAAACGCTTCCCCCGGCCAGAATGAAATCCCAGCCCTCGCGGCGGTAGGGCCCGTCGCCGGTGCCGCGAAAGCCTGTTTCATCGTCAGCAATCGCCCGGCCAAGAGCGTAATTCCATAGCACACTCATCGGCGGCCGAGAGTAGTGGAAATTGAAAATCGAAACGGCCGGATTGGGGTCCGTAATCTTTTTGGAGCCGTTCGAGATGTTTTGTGCGATCAGGTGTCTTTCAGGGAACGCCGCTTCGGCGCTTTTGATCGTCTCAATGATGTGGTCCTGCCAGGCGAGCGTGACGCCGCCCAAATAGGGCTCGTTACAGATTTCATAATAGAGATTATCAAAGTTATGAAGCTCGGCAACAATCTTCCTGACCATGGCATCCTGAACGGCAAGGAGTGGGCCGTTCTGAAGCGTCAGCGCTTTCGTTCTCGGGATATTGCCGATGCCCTGGATGTTATTGCTTGCCTTGACAGGACTGAGCGCCCACTGCTCGTCGCCGTAGTAAGGGCAGAACAGCACCATCTCCACCACGATGCCCCGCCGGCCCGCCTGCTCCACGAAATCCTTCAGGCGATGGAAATAGGCGTCATCCCAGGTGTGAAGATCAAACTTGTTGCCGCCGCCGGCATAACCTGGCTGCGCGCTGCGGGCCCACGGGCAGATGAACTTCAGCGGTTTCGGGGCCAGCGTGTTCCTTGCGATGTGAAACGCCGCTGGATCCTCGACATAGATGCCGGAAAACAGCCGCGTGAGGTTAAATCCCCGCGAGTGAAGCTCGTTCAGGTAGCGAGTGTAATTGAAGTCCAGATTCAACACGGCGCCGTAATGTTCGGTGGATGTAATCAGCACCGTGGGCCGGCCGCGAAACAAAAAGTAGTGTGGATTCTCAGGGTCGAGTGAAATGGTTTTTTGCGTCGCCGGCGGGGACGCGGCGGCCAAGTGAATCGCTGCCGAAATGAAGACCGCACAGAGCACGGCCAGAATCGGTAGTTTCCGCAGGCTGCCCGGCGCATTTTTAGAAGTACTTAAGTTTGGTCTGACGTTTTCCATTTCAGCCTCTTGTAACCTCGCAGAACTTTATTGAAAGTCCAAAAACAACCGCCTTGCCGGGTTTACGCGTCCGATTCTCGCTGGTGGCTTGCCGGTTTTTGCTGAACCAGGCATTAGATTTTTCCCAAATCCGGTGTTTTCATCTATATTCATAGGTCATGTTTCCGGAATTTCCAATAGCTTTGGTAACGGGAGGATCACGCGGCATCGGCCGGGGTATCTGCCTCAGCCTGGCGCGGGCCGGTTTTGGGGTCGCGATCAACTATGCCGCCAACGCCGAGGCTGCGCAGGAGTGCAGAAGGCTGTGCCTCGAGGTCGCACCGGTTGGAAAGAAGGTTCGATTTGAGACCATCCAAGCGGATATCGGGAAAACGTCGGACCGCTTCCGCTTGCTGGAATTTATCGAGCACGAACTGGGCTGGGTTGACGTCCTCGTGAACAACGCGGGCGTGGCGCCCAAGGTCCGCGCTGATCTGCTGGCAGCGACGGAAGAGAGCTTTGACCGCCTTATCGCGATCAACCTGAAGGGCCCGTACTTCCTGACGCAGACCCTGGCGAATTACTGGATCCCGCTCCTGCCGCAGCTTCCCGCAAACCGCACAAAACCGAAAATCATCAATATCTCTTCGATCTCGGCCTATGCGGCAAGCGTCAATCGCGGCGACTACTGCGTCAGCAAAGCAGGGCTCGCCATGGCCACGCAGCTTTTCGCAGTGCGCCTGGCCGAATATGGAATCAATGTTTATGAGTTGCGCCCCGGCATCGTCGAAACGGACATGACGGCAGCGGTGCGGGAGAAATACGACCGCATGATCGCCGATGGGCTCACGCCGATCGCGCGCTGGGGCACTCCGGAAGACGTGGGCCGCGCAGTGGCGGCCATCGCGCAGGACGCTTTTGCCTTTTCGACGGGCGAAGTGATCAACGTGGACGGCGGATTTCATCTGCGCCGCTTGTAGCCCTTTCAACCTGCCATGCTCAAGATTGATTTCGAACTGACGCCCGAAAAACTTCGACCCGCGCTCGAGCGCGCGTTCGATCTCTCGGCTGCGAAAATCCATTCGATTGAAAAGACGTGGGACCCGGCCTCCGGCGCGCCGGTGGTGACGGTGCGAGGGGATTACCAGCCGCGCGAGTGGACCGACTGGACGCGCGGCTTCCAGTACGGGTCGGCGCTCCTTCAGTTCGACGCCACCGGCGACCCGTGGTTTCTTGAATGCGGCCGCAACGGGGCTCGCCAGTGGATGGAAAACTACATCACCCAGACTGGAGTTCACGACCACGGGTTCAACATCATCAGCACCTTTGGAAACCTTGCGCGGATGGTGCGCGAAGGTAAAATCCAGGCGTCGCGTCCGGAGCAGGATTATTACACGCTGGCACTGAGAACGAGTGGGGCCGTGCAGGCGGCGCGCTGGTCGCGCACATCGGACGGCGGCGGTTACATCTATTCTTTCAACGGACCGCATTCGCTTTTCGTTGATACGATTCGTTCGCTGCGGTCGCTCGCCGTCGCGCACAAGCTCGGCCAAGCGCTCTACGAAGAATCCGACCGGCGCGTTTCGCTGCTCGAACGGCTTATCCAGCACGCTGAGGCGACGGCGCGCTACTCGGTCTTTTATGGCGAAGGCCGCGACGCCTATGATGTGCGTGGGCGCGTGGCGCACGAATCGATTTTCAACCCGAAAAATGGGAATTATCGCTGCCCGTCAACGCAGCAGGGCTATTCGCCATTCTCTACGTGGACCCGCGGCCTGGCATGGGCCATCCTGGGCTTTGCGGAGGAGCTGGAATTTATCCACACAATGCCGTCGGAAGATTTCTCCGCTTTTGGCGGCCGCGACAAGATCGAGTCCACGATGCTTCGCGCCGCCGAGGCGACCGCCGATTTTTATATCGAGCATACGCCGACGGACGGCGTTCCTTACTGGGACACAGGCGCGCCGGGCCTTGCAAGGCTGGCCGATTATCTTTCGCGGCCGAGCGATCCCTTCAACGACTTCGAGCCGGTGGACAGTTCCGCCGCTGCCATTGCCGCGCAGGGGTTGTGGCGTCTGGGCCGCTGCATTGAGCGGCGGGGCGCACGCGCGGAGGACGGCAGACGCTACCGTCAGGCGGCGCTCACCGTGGCGCGAACGCTGTTCGCAGAACCTTACCTTTCGAGCGACCCTGCCCACCAGGGATTGATTCTTCATTCCGTCTATCACCGGCCGCGCGGATGGGACTACGTTCCCGAAGGCCGCAAGGTTCCCTGCGGCGAATCCTCAATGTGGGGTGATTATCATGCGCGCGAAATGGCGCTGGTGCTGTTGCGCGATGCGCGGCATGAAACGGACCTCTGTTTCTTCACTGTATAGGCATTGTTGAAGGCGGGATTCACGAATCGTTCTTGGGATGTGTGATGGGTTCATACATCTCCGGGCGGCGGGCCGCCATGCGGTCGTATTCCCAGACGCCTGGTATTCGGACCACGCGGTTTTGGTCTGCTCGCGCCGGCTCCAGATCAGCGTAGAGGATGGTCTCTTCGGTTTCATCGGCCTCGGCCAGCACGTCGCCCGTGACGTCGATGATCTGCGAGTGGCCGGCAAAGCGGAAGCCGCGTTCTTCGCCCACGCGGTCTGCGGCGATCACGTACATGTGGTTTTCAATGGCGCGCACCTTCGGGATGTGCGCCCAGGTGTCGGACCCGACCGGCCAGTTGGTGGGAATCGCCAGAATCTGCGCACCCTTCAGCTTGAGGACGCGGCCCGCTTCCGGAAAGCTGCAATCAAAACAGATGTTGACGCCGATTTTTGCCTGCGCGGCCTGAAAGACGGGAAAGGGAACATCACCCGGAGCGTCATAGCGGTCGATGCCAAGATGAAGCAGATGTATTTTGCGGTGCGTCCCCTGAATGCCTTCCGGGGTGATCACGACTGCGGCGTTAAAGAGATTGTCGCCTGCGCGCTCCAGCATTCCCACCACGACTGATACGTCGAGGCGCTTGGCGGCTTCCAGGATTTTTCCGGTGGACGGGCCGGGGACGGTTTCTGCGGCGGGCATCGCCTCCTCGCGGCTGGAAAAACAGTAGCCGGAAAGCGCGCATTCCGGAAAGACGACGAGCTTCGCCCCCGCGTGCGCCGCCTGTTCCATGTGATCGAGAATACGTTTGAGGTTGTATTCATTCTCCAGAATCTTCACGTCCATCTGGACTGCAGCGACTTTCATTGGGCCTCCTTCTGAACTCGGATGGGCGAAACCGTTGAGCGCAAGGCTGGCATGCTTATCCCATCTTCTCAAGCGCCGGACCTGGAACTCTGCAATCTTCCTTTAAATTCGCCAAGTCAGCCAGAATAGCTTGCCGGTTTGCTCTTTTTCGTTTTTTATCACCGGCTGACACCGCATTGCAGCCTGGCATACTAGCATATTTCAGCCAGCGGCTACTGCCGACCGCCTCCGCCCTCCCGTTCGAAGAAGCGGCTGATCTGCGGCCAGAACCTCCGGACCGTCCGGCTGGTGCTGAGGTGGCCGCCGCGCGCGAGCAGGTGCAGCCGGATTCCCGCGCGTTTGGCAAAGCGCTCGACGATGCGCCAGGGAATGTAGAGGTCATCCTTCGCATGGAAAATCATGATCTTCTCCGGCTGCAACTCGCCGATGTGCCGCGCGGGGTTGTAGAAATCGCCGCGGAAGAGTTTGTTCCAGTTTCGAGCTGGAAGGCGGTAGCCGTTGCCGAAGGCTTCACGGATGAAGGCTGGATAGCTCTTGCTGGAGGTCTCCTTTTTCTGCTCGCTTCGCAGGATTTGCCAATCGACCACGGGGCAGTTGGCGATCACCTTCTTCACGCGGCCATCGAGCGACGCAAGGATGGCCGCTGCGCCGCCGAAGCTCCCGCCAATCACAAAGAACTCGTCAGGCACAAAGTGAAACTCCTGTCCGAAGGCGCTTTCCCGGATGCGGCCCTTTGCAATTCCGCTGAGTACGTCAGCGATGTCTTCCACCGGCGACTTCTCAAGGAAGGTTCCATCGCTTTCCCACGCTCCACGCCAGCGCGGGTAGAAGACCCAGTAGCCGCGGCCCGCCAGAAATTCCGCGAGCGGCTGCTTCGAGGGAACCGACGGCATGCCGTCGCAAAGGATGATGACCTTCTGCTTCCTCCCACGCTGCGCGGGCGGCAAGAATTCCGCTACGATTTCTTTTTCGAACCTTGTGCGAAACATGCATCCAGTGTAGCAGGGCGACGGGCATTTCCTCCAAACTGATACATCGCCGGCTGGCGGTTGTATCTGTGAGACATATGTTGGACATTATTCGTTATCAGTTAAGAATTACCCAAAATAAACATCAGCAGGACGTAATGTGAAAGGGGAAAGGGGTTGGGCCGGGTTGAAATTGCGTGAAAAAAACGATCGTTGCGGCTTTACTGTCCTTCGGCGGCCTGGATTTTGGCAGCGGAAATGGCACTGAGTTGGAAGTTGAGCATGGCGCCCGGGCCCACCTGAACTTCCTGGCCCTGATCTTTGAATTGACTGATGAAAGCGGGATCGCGCTCTTCACCCTCCGTGTTCTTTTCCCATGCAAACAGGCGATAATCGCCGGGCCGAATGCCTGATAGAGTGAAGTTTCCGTATTGGTCCGTGGCAGCGGATTTGAACCAGAGGTCGTTTGAAAGCCTGGCACTATCGGCAGGAAGCAGCGTCACAAGCGCACTGGTGAAGGGCTTGCCGTCCAGCATGACGGTTCCGCTGATTTGTCCTCCGTTCGCACCGACCACAATCTTGAGTGAATTGCCGGGCGACTGACCGTTTGAGATGTCAAACCCCTTGTCAAGCACGTCCTCGTTGCCGAGCGTCGCAGACTTGACATAAGCGTTCTGCGGCAGGCCGAAGATCCTGACAAGATAATGGCCGTCCGGGATGGAATCGAATTCGAGCGACCCGTCAGGGCTGACTGCCGCGTTTCCGGACGACCCGAACATGACGCCGTTGGGAGGGTTCAAGAATACGCGAACTTTAGAGAGGTCAACGCTTCCTTCAGTTTGGATCACGCCCTGAAGCGTGGCTCCTGGAGTGAGAACCAGTTGAATTCCGTCCACATCGGAGTCCACGACCGTCACCGGCTGCCTCGCCTGATAGGTGTAACCCCGGTATGAAAGCCTCGCGATCAGGTCGTAAGTGCCCGGGCGGACGCCGGAGATGTCAAAATCCCCCTGCGCATCCTTGACATTGCCGCCGAAGCCGAAGTTCCCCAGCGGGCCCGTGTTCACCTCAACGTAGAGTATGGCGCGCGTGACGGCAGGTCCGACGGCGGCGCCCGTCACGCGCCCGCGCAAATGGAAAGTTCTGACGCGTTGGATGGTGAAATCCACGTCAGGAAATTCATTTCCTGCCTGGACCGTGGCAGGCGACGCCTGGGAAACATCGACGACGCCGGGATAAAACGTAGGCTCATAGCTTAAAGATCCACTGTATTGGATCGGGCTTCCCGTGGCGCTGATGTAGTATTTGCCGGGCGGAAGATCGAAGATGCGATACTTGCCGCGATCATCGGTCTGGGCGAAACCGGTGGGCATCAGACGTCGCTTTCCCTGGAAAAATCCGTAGCGCTCCGCGCGAACTTGCACGCGCTCCACCGGTTCGCCGTCCTCGCTATAGACATGGCCCGAGATGACGGCCCCGCGGATAAGTTTAAAGGAAATGTCGCGGACGGCCTGGCCGGGCCGGAGTTCGAGCATTCTGCCGGGTTCGTCCGGAGTTTTCTGGCCGTATTGCATCGAAACATAGCCCGCATGGCTGGCCGTGAGGAAATAACGGCCGGGAGTAACCTCCTTGGCCTCAAAGTGTCCGCCGGCATCGGTAACAACTGAGGTTGAACTGCCCACGGACCCGGCTTCCCGAAGCGAGATCACGGCGTCTCGCAGCGGCTGGCCGTCCGCCGCCGAAAAAACCGTGCCGGAAATTGTGCATTTTTCCTGGGGCGAGACAGAAGTTTGCGGGTTCGCAGGATTAATTTGCGAGGCGAGAAGGAAAGCCATGCCGAGCAGAAGGACGTACATGGCAACCCCAGAGCAAAGTCATTATAATGCCGACGAAGTGGCAAAGTAATGCTTTTATTCAAGGTCAGTATCCTACCTGCAGAATTGACGGATTGCTCTCACCCCGATTAACGTTAGCTGGTCTTTTGAAACTTGGGGCGGATTGGCCATCGCCAATCATTCTTTCTTTAAGTGAGCCGAACAGAGGTTCTTTGAGGCCTATTTGTGGCGCTTAGTTTCAGCAGCTTGCTGAAAAAGAGCGCAGTCTGTGTCATTACCGAGGGCCGATGCTTTTATCGACCAGAGGAATCTACTTTTGTTCTCGATTGCTTGGGTAAAAACAGACTACTCGCTTTGCTCGAGATTACGGGTTCTGGGCCTTTTTTTCAACAACTTGGGATGCGTCCCGAAGCGCGAACGAAGCTTGGAAAGCCGCTGCGCGGAGGGTTCATCGTTCGCGGGTCAACTAGAAGAACAACCGGGGAGAAGGAACCATGTTGATTAAAGGACAGGGTTGTTTGCTATTAGTACCGATAAGCGACAATCGTCGGGAAAACGGGAAAGCCGCCGATCTCAAATTGATGCTCAGGTGCCTGATCTGTTGTGTCGTAATGGCTTCCGCCCCTGCGACCCGCATCTTCGCGCAGGCGAATTTCGCATCGGTGAGCGGCGAGGTGCTGGATGCTCAGAAAGCTGCCATTCCACAGGTCAAATTGACCCTCATATCGCCGAGCACGAACTTCCAGCGGAGCACAGTTTCAAACAATCTGGGCTTTTACGCATTTACTGACGTGAACCCCGGCAACTACAGGTTGCAGGTGGAAGCCCCTGGCTTCCAACCCCAAGCGCGCGACTTTGTGCTGGCGGTGAATCAGGCTTTACGCCTCGACATCATGCTTCAGGTTGGAAGCGAAACTCAGCGAGTGGTCGTAAAAGGGGCGCCTCCTCCCGTCCGCACCACCGACGCCACTCTGGGAGAAGTTATAGACCCCACTCTGACCCAGCAGCTTCCGCTGGACGGGAGGCATGTCCTCGACCTGGCAATCCTGGCTCCGGCTACTGCCTCGAACATGAACATGGGGGTGCAGGATGGGAACCAAAACCAGCTCTACTGGCGCCCTGGGCAGGGGACGGAGTTCACAGCCGCAGGGGCGCGGGCGAATGCGAACTATTACCTGCTGGATGGCACAACGGATTCCGACCCTACCTTCTGGACATTGTCATTGAGTCCTTCTCCCGACGCTATCCAGGAATTCAAAGTGCAAACCGGCAGCTACTCGGCGGAGTTCGGCGGGGCCGGAGGAGCGCAGGTCAACATGATCACCCGCTCAGGAAGCAATCAACTGCATGGAACGGCCTACGAATATCTCCGCAACACAGCGCTCGATGCGCGGGTCTGGAACGCAACCAATGTTCCGCACCTGGTGCAGAACCAGTTCGGGGCGTCCGTCGGAGGGCCGATCCGGAAAAACAGGACTTTCTTCTTTGTTAACTATGAAGGTTTCCGGTTCAGCAATCAGGTCTATCAGATTGAAACGGTTCCGACGATGGCGGAGCGCAATGGAGATTTCAGCCAGAGCGGGCAGATGGTCTATGACCCCTTCAGCTCAACTCCGAACCCCAACTATGACCCGACAAAGCCGGTCAGCGCAAGCAATCCGCAGATCATCCGTTCCCAGTTCCCGGGCAACATCATTCCGTCTTCGATGATCAGCCCGGTGGCCTCGAAGGTTTTGAGTGTTATTCCGATGCCCAATATTTCCTCGGGCATGTCGGGGATGGGCGGGATGGCGATGGGCCCGATGTCCAGCGGGGCCGATTCCAACAATTACCTTGACGTGCGAACCGCCACACAACCCTGGGATCAGGGGACAGTGAGAATCGATCAGAATATCGGCAAGGGTGACAGCTTCTTTGCCCGCTATTCGCTGGAGCACGAACATGGATTCACGCCGGTCAATCTGCCCGGGTTTGGGCTGTTTGATGACAACCTCGCTCAAAACCTGACAGCCTCTTATACGCATATCTTCTCCCCCACAATGATTAATAATCTCTCGGTCGGCATGTCGCGCCTTTCAATGCATGAGTATTCCGAGAATAATTTCACTCACGACTACGTTTCCGAACTTGGAATCCAGGGCGTCTCTTGGGGCGGCAAAGGCGCATGGGGCATGCCGTACTTCAATGTTCAGGGCTACAGTCCCATGGGAGACTCGTATAATGCAACCCCGGTGCACGATTGGGACACGTTCGTACAGGTACAAGATACCTGGAGTTGGCAGGCGGGACACCACTCTGTGAAAGTCGGCGGCGGGTATCTACCCTTTTTCTGGCCGATGTGGGGCTTTTTTGAGACGCGGGGCTATTATCAGTTCACCAACGGTTTCACCACTCGCACTGCCACCAACGACGGTACGGGATCAGGCCTGGCGAGTTTCCTTCTCGGGTTACCGGTGGTGAAGCAGCGCCAGGCCGGGGTCCCCTCGATGAACCTGAGGCAGTGGTACGGAAATGCGTATATCCAGGATAACTGGCGTGTGACGGACCAGACGACCCTCGACCTGGGATTGCGCTACGAATACATGAGCGCCATGTCCGATCTGGATGAGCCCGGTGCAAACCTGATATTCCAGGATGGTCAACTGAATGCCTTCGTGGGCGGCCAGGCCGGAATGCCGAGAGGGCTATGGTATCCGAACACGGTGAATTTTGCACCGCGCATTGGTTTTGCCCACCAGGTTCGCCGCTTCGGGATCGTCCTTCGCGGCGGATTCGGCACCTACTACACGCCCGTTGACATGAACACCTGGTGCAACCAGCGCCACAATCCGCCCTATGTTTTTGCCGAGACCCGGCAGAGCGACAACTATATCCCCAGCCTATTCGGGTTTGACTTCGCTCCGCCCGTACTGGGTCAGACAGTGGTTGCCTTCAACGCCCTTGATCCCCGATCTCATGCGCAATATATCAATCAGTGGAGCTTCACCGTGCAGAAGGCGCTTCCCGGCAGCATCGTGCTCGAGGTGGGATATCAGGGTTCGCGGGGTTACCACCTGCAGCGTTCGCATCTGATCAACAACGCTCCTCCTGGGCCGGGACCCATCCAGCCGCGGCGACCTTATCCAACCGTTACCTTCCTGCCCGGAACTTCATTTACGGGGGACAATCCCGAGAATTTCGCCATCGCAAGTAATACCTTCCCCGTTTCAGCCATCAACTACCTGGAGAACACTGCGAACAGTTGGTACGACGCAGGCTGGATCGACATTCGCAGGGAGTTTCAACATGGGCTCACTTTCCTGGCGAATTACACCTGGTCGAAGAGCCTTACGGATGCGCCCGACTTTCGCTCTGCTATGATGCAGCCTGCGATTCCCCAGAACAACTCGGACCTTAAGGCGGAAAAGGGGCTGAACGGGATGAACGTTCCCCACCGTTTTGTAGCCAGCGTTGTTTATGCCATCCCGGGCCTGAGAAGCCGGGGCTTTCTGCACCACCTCACTTCGAGCTGGACTCTGGGGAGCATTTTCACAGCTCAAGACGGCATGCCTTTCACGGTCTCTGTTTTTGGTGACACGGCGAACGCGGGAACCCTGCTTGGCCAGAACCCCATTCGGGCTAATGTGACTGGAGAACCTTTGTTTCCTGCCGGGACGCATACCACAGCGGAATGGTTCAACCCGCTTGCCTTTGTTGCACCTCCGCCCTACACATTCGGCAACGCCGGCGTCAACACTGTTCCCGGCCCCGGTTTCGTCGATCTTGACCAGTCCTTGCAACGGCAGTTTGCGATCACCGAGAGAATCAATTTTACTTTCCGCGTGGAAGCGTTCAATGCCTTGAACCACAGCAACTGGGGTTATCCAAACAATTATGTGAATACGCCTCAGTTCGGGTCGATCACAATGGCCGAGGGGTCCGGGCGTGAGTTTCAGCTCAGCGGCCGAATCTCCTTTTGAACGCTGTGCGGTAGCGGAAATGACGGCGGGTTGCAGAGGCCGTCCAGCGTTTTGAAAAACCCGGTTCTTCGCCTTGCCCGGAATAACGGCCTTCTGCAACTCTTTTCAATGACCTGCTTGAAAAGACGGCCATCCTCTTGACTTTCCATCTGAAACCCTTATCTTTGTGTTCCAGCCCAGAACCGTATGACAAATGTCACAGCATGCGGTTGATGGACCTATTATCATTTTTTTCCACTCACTCTGAGGGGGTACAAGGACAAGGAGGACACTGGTGAACCAGCTCAGTAAGCGCGGACTGATGGTTTCAAGCCGATGGGGCCAGGCCATCGTGATCGTCTTCATATTCGGGTTCTTTGTAATGGGACTTCTGGCGTATCGGACGTACACCAGCGAGCCTCCGATCCCCGGAAAGGTTGTTGACTCCTCAGGACAGGTGCTTTTTACCCGGGCGGACATCACCCGCGGGCAGGAGACTTTTCTTCGCAACGGCCTGATGGAGTATGGATCGATTTTTGGCCACGGCGCTTATCTCGGCCCGGACTTTACCAGCGATTATCTCCACCGGGCAGCGCTAATTGTCCGTCAACAATACGGCGGCGAAGCTTCGGACCGTGCGCGGGCGCAAACCATCCTGGACTTCAAGACTAACCGCTATGATCCGGCGACGGACACGCTGGCATACACGACTGCGCAGGCCGCCGCCTTCCATGCGCTCGAGAAGCATTATGCAGACTTTTTCTCGCAACCGACAACAAAGTTCGGCCTGCGCCCGAAGGCTATTACTGATCCACAGCAGATTTTTGACCTCACGGCATTTTTCAGTTGGTCGGCGTGGGCCGCGGCCGCCGATCGGCCGGGGCTTGATTATTCTTACACGAATAACTGGCCGCCCGAATCGTTGGTGGACAATCACCTCACCGCCGATGCAATCGTGTGGAGCGTGCTTTCGCTGATCGCGCTCCTGGGAGGCATCGGCCTGCTGCTTGCAGCGTTCGGCCGGTGGAACTTCCTCGGCTGGCATGGCCGCGAGCGCACGGTGGTTTCCTTTCACCCGCCGGATTCAATCAGCCTGACGCCCGCACAGCGCGCCACGGCGTACTTCTTTCTGATCATGGCTGCGCTCTTCCTGATGCAGACCCTTTTGGGCGGCGCCACGCAGCATTATCGCGCCGACATAGCGAGCTTTTTCGGCGTGGACCTCGCACGCCTGCTGCCGTTCAATGTAGCCCGGACGTGGCACGTGCAGCTTGCGATTTTCTGGGTGGCCACTTCTTATCTGGCGGCTGGGATTTTTCTTGTTCCCATGATCACCCGTCGCGAGCCCAAAGGTCAGCAATGGCTGGCCTATGGATTACTTGGCGCGCTGGCCGTCGTAGTGTTTGGAAGTCTGATCGGCGAATACGCGGGCATCGAAGGATGGATCCGGCAACATTGGAAATGGTTCGGCGACCAGGGTTTCGAGTATCTCGACCTGGGTCGCTTCTGGCAAATTCTGCTGATCATCGGCCTGCTCTTCTGGGTGATTATTCTTTGGCGCGGGCTGCGCGGGCGACTTGCCGCGGAGCACATGGGCAATCTGCCATGGCTGTTCTTTTTCTCCGCCCTTTCGATTCCTGCCTTCTACGCAGTGGGATTGCTCGCGCGGCCCAACGAAACTTTTACCACCACGGACTTCTGGCGGTTCTGGGTGGTCCACCTGTGGGTGGAAGACTTTTTGGAACTTTTCACCACGATCATCGTCGCCTACATATTTGTGCTGCTGGGCGTCGTTCATGAGCGCGTGGCGCTGACGATGGTTTATCTCGACATCCTGCTCTATTCCGCCGGCGGCGTCATCGGCACCATGCACCATCTTTACTTCTCCGGCGAGCCTGCCGTCCACATGGCGCTTGGCGCATTTTTCTCCGCCGCGGAAGTTATCCCGCTGACCTTCCTGACGCTTGAAGCATGGAGCTTCCTGCAACTGGGCGCGGAGCAGAGCGCAAGGTCGAAATCGCCTTTCCCGCACTTCTGGGCCGTAATGTTCCTTGCCGCTGTCGGTTTCTGGAATTTTCTCGGAGCCGGAATTTTCGGCTTCCTCATCAATCTGCCCGTTGTATCCTATTTCGAAATCGGCACGGCGCTGACCGCCAATCACGCTCATGCAGCAATGATGGGCGTTTACGGAATGCTGGCCGTGGGTCTGTCACTCTTCTGCCTGCGCTACATGGTTCCACAGGCCCGCTGGTCTGATCGCGCGGCCAAGGTCAGCTTCTGGTCATTGAACATCGGGCTTGCATGGATGGTTTTTGCGTCGCTCTTTCCGCTCGGCATCATCCAGTTGTACCACTCAGTGCGCTTTGGCTATTACGACGCGCGCACACTCGAATACCTTACTGGTCATCTCAACACCTTGATTGAGTGGATGCGCCTGCCGGGCGACGCGCTGTTCATCGTGGGAGGAGTGCTGCCTCTCCTCTATCTTGCCTGGCTGGGCGCGCGCCATGTGGCCCCGAAGGCCACCGCTGAGCAGCCGGCGGAAAGCCTCTTTACTGAAATCATTGAGTCCACCGGGGTGAAGTGATGGTCCATGGCTTCCATGCTGAAGTGCTGATGGCGGCAGGTTATGCAGTGTTTCTGCTGACTGCGGCAGCCCTGCTCGAATGGATGGCGAAGCATTCCCACCGCCGGTCCGAGCAGATGAGCGTGACCGGCTTCAGATTCCACAGGGAATTCGACCGCTGGGAGTGCCCCACAGGACAGTTGCTCCGGCGGCATTCGGTTGACCACCAGCGCCGTATCGTGCGCTACCGCGCTCCCGCGCACGCCTGCAACTGCTGCCACAAAAAACCTGACTGCACTGACTCCGATGAAGGCCGGGAGATCGAGCGCCGCGTTGATTCCTGGGTGCAGTCCGAAATCCGCCGCTTCCATCGCGGCATCTCCCTGGCGCTGCTGCTCCTGGCCGCGCTGATCCTGGCGGCGCAAATCGCCTGGTACAAAGCGCCGCGAGAACTGGCGTTGGCTGGCGGCCTGCTCGTCGCCATCGGCGTTGCCGGCACACGCTTGCTGGCGGGATTCAGGGCGAATCAGCGAGGACTTCGAAATAATCCCAATCGCATGAAAGGTGTCTCCTCCATATGAGGCCACAACGCTTGCCACAACCAACAACTTTCATGCACGATATCCAAAGCAATCGCGAGGACAACCAGCCCAACGCCTCAGCCCAGCCCTCCCGCAGGAAACACTGAAGCTGGATCGACCCGTTGTCGAACGGGATCCCATGTGGCGATTCTAATCCGCCTCCCTGGGCCGTACTCTAGGATGTCCACCCGATTGTACGTATTCAGAAGGATATCCAACGACCGCGATATCCCTTCCGGGGAAACTATCGCAGAGAGCACTGGAGATGCCACGCGACTGTAACCGAGGATCTGTCCGAGATCCTTCAATGTGATCGGTGTCGACTTGCACTCTATGAAGACTAACTGAGCCTTATCCCGGCGCCGAACGATTGCCGTCAAATCCACCTCAATCTCGAATGCATCCGAGGCCGGGAACGACCGGACTCCTAGTCTGTCGAGGAAAGCAGAAAGCTTTGATCGGGAAGTGTCAAAGACTTCCACAGACCATCCTGGGTACAGGCATCTGAGACGATTATCCAACCAATTCAGCACAACAGGGTATAGGTCGCGCTCCCGGTTCGCCATTTCTAGGTCTCAGTCTGGTGGTCAACTTCGAAAAGTTGTTTCTGGGCGACGTCATCGCATTGCTGACAACCCAGGGCCAGGCAAATCTGCCAATACGCGTCAAAGTGTTTCCCACGAATCTGTTGAGGAATGTAATCAGATGACTCGCCCGGGTGAGTGGGTTTTTTGCTTATGCGACGCACCCTTGGATTCGGATTGCAAAAAGGAGGCAGCCTCGTCTTTCCAATGAGCTTATCCGCTTCTGCGAATTCCATGAGTATTTTCTGTTTGTAGTCGATACAAAATCCAACCGCGAGGAAATGTTCAGCGAAGATTTTTATTTGGTGTTCCTTGGCCCACGCCGTACCAAGGGTCACCGATGGTGACCGTGTGTTTGGGTGCCCCCACTGAATTAACTGTACGGGTACACTCAGATCCTTCTGCAGAATTTGGCAAAGTTGGACCGGAAGTATCCAATTTCGATTGTTTACCTCCAAGTAAACCCTTCTCTTTCCTCCCATGTAGTTGTTAGCGTCGCGAATGAATCCTCCAGCGTCTGCTATGCCACGCATGAACTCTCTCTTGAATTCAGCCGGTGCCCCGATTATGCTCTGCGGAACTCTGAATTCCTTGTAGGAACTATAGTCTCCTAAGATGTACCGAAGGTTCCGCCAAACCATGTTATTGCCCAAGAAACGGGCAATGAATTGTACGTCCTTTCGCGTTTCCTTAATTTGAATATCGCCCGCCAGCAATTCACTCAATCTGTCACGAATTTGGTTGGCCCCTAGGCGGAGGTACTTTTTTTGGTCGTACCGGAGATTAATTCCTGTGGCGAGCAAGCTTTTCGAGGGGAAGGAGATTACAATCCGGTGGTCACCGCCGGTTTCAACAAGAGTTCCCCGCATCACGATGAGACCGAGAAGATAGGCTGTATCCAAGTCAAGGAAGTTCTGGATGATCAAGTGCGCGACTCGACTTTTGCAGCTTTCGGAATATAAGTAGGTACTCGTGCACCTTGTTGATTCGAAAAACGGATGGATATCCCAAGGGCCTGAGATTGTTGTATTCCTGTCTGCGATCCCAAATGATTACATCATCAAAGATGAACCCGCAGTTTACAAGGCATCTGGCTAGATCAGAATGGAAGGGGTAGAATTTGTCCTTTTTTCTAATGTCCATTACATTGACTACACAGTACTTGCCAGGCCTGACGGATCTATAAACCTCTTGGAATACCTTTCCCAGTTCGTTTATAAATTCCCAGTATCCTCTAATTTTCGCAAGATCTAGTTTTTCATTCCCGTAATCTCGAGTCTCCTTATAGTCAGCTGTCCTCTTTTGACTGAGTATGTCCCAGTACGGTGGCGAGGTGAGGCAAAAGTCGACAGACTCCGGCCCTATTGTCCTAAGTAGTTCGCGGGCGTCACGCTGGTGGACTACGGGTAAGGGAACCGGATCAGCATCAAAGGGGAGGATGAGACCACCAACCCTTTGTTTAGTGAGTTCTACATATGAGGGTACTATTTCAAAGCCGATGCCCTGCTTGTGTTCAAGCATGGCTCCTACGAGCGTAGATCCCGAACCCGAGAACGGATCCAGAACTACTTGATCCGACTCGGTCATAAAACAGCGAATAAGTCTTCTGACAAGCGCTACGGGGAAGATCGCCGGGTGGCCGATAGCGACTTCTTCTTGGGACTTCTTAATGTCCGACCATATGGAAAGGGAGTACTTAGTCCAAGTCGCGCCATCAAGATCGTTGGCGCGTCTGGTATCCCGCCTTGGTCTCAAATCGACAGCGTGCTGGGAATGCTCGTCAAATCGGAGCTGAGCGTTTTCCACCTTGACACTCATGCGTAATCCATTCTAAGGGTCACGAACAGCTTAGTATATGAGTCGCACCGTGTCAACGAAGATAGCCGCCCCAAGTTCGGGCAAAAGAAAACAGCCACGCTGAAAAGGGAAATCCTGCATTGATCACCGTTACGATTCCGAAAACCTAGCGAACGCCGTCATATCTCCAATCAACAAATCATCTCCTTGGCTCTAAAGGCTCGCCGGCGTTTCCTGGCACCGTCAGCGCGGCTGTAGTGAGCGGAACCAATCGACCGTTTTCCTGAGGCCCTCTTCAAACCGTACTTTGGGTTCATACCCGAGCAATTTGCGGGCGAGCGAAATGTCAGCGTGTGAATGCTGGACGTCTCCGGCGCGCGGCGCGTCGTAGCGTGGCGTCATCTGTGCGCCGAAAATACCGTTCAAGATCCGGATGGTTTCATTCAGCGTGTGGCGTTCGCCGGTCCCGACGTTGATCACGTGTCCTGACGCATCGGGCGATGTGCAGGCGCGCAGCGTGGCATCAACGGTATTCTCGATGTAGGTAAAGTCGCGCGACTGCTCGCCGTCGCCGTAAATGACAGGCGTCTTTCCTTCCATATAGGCTGAGATGAACAGCGAGAGCACGCCCGAGTAGGGCGAATCGGGGCTCTGGCGCGGCCCGAAGATGTTGAAGTAACGCAGCGCCACCGTCTCCAGGCCGTAAACCCGCGTGAAGATGCGGCAGTAATATTCGCCGGCCAGCTTGGTGAGAGCGTAGGGTGAAAGCGGGCGCGGCTCCTGGGTTTCAACGCGCGGCAGCGCCGGATGGTCGCCGTAAGCCGCCGAAGACGCCGCAAAGACGAGCCTTTTGGCCCCCGCGTCCCGCGCTGCCAGAAGGACGTTCAGCGTGCCATCGATGTTGACGGCGTTTGACGTCAGCGGGTCTGCGACAGAGCGCGGCACGGAAGGAATTGCAGCCAGGTGGACCACATAATCCACGCCTTCAAAATCCGGCCGGATGCTTTCAAGTTCCCGGATGTCGGCTTCGTGCCACTGAATCTTTTGCCGGACAGGTGCCAGATTTTCAATGTGTCCCGTAGCCAGATTGTCCAGCGCGCGGACCGTTTCGCCGCGCCGGACGAGTTCTTCAACGATGTTGGAGCCGATAAAACCTGCTGCTCCGGTGACGAGGTATGTCGCCATTCTTAATAACTCCGATTTTTAGCGAAGTGGCTATGCCCGATCACGAAGGCCTGGATGGAACGCCTTCATCGTAGTGATCTCGACTGGAATACTTTTCTCGCCCGAAAACACATACAATAAATGATCGCGTTCCGGCAGGTTCCTGTCTCAGGGTGCGCGCCGGCGGCGTGAATCCCTTGTTGTTTTTGTCTGCATTCGTCCATGAATCTTCGTTACCACCCCCGACGCTTCACGAACGCCCGCACGACGAACTTTTATTATTCCTTCGTCTTTCTGCCTCCGGAAAAGCGCGAAGCCCTCGAGGCCGTCTATGCTTTCGCCCGTCGCAGCGATGACGTATCAGACAGCTATCTGCCCGAGGCAGAGGCGCGGCGCCAGCTTGAGCTTTGCCGATTGGACCTCGACCGCTGCTATCAATCGGGCGGCAGCCCCGCATCCGATTTCACGCCGGAGCTTGCCGCACTGGCGCGAGCGGTCCACCGCTTCCAGATTCCGCGGGAGCATTTCGAAGAACTGCTGCGCGGCATTGAAATGGACCTCAGCCCGATGCGCTATCGCACATTCGAGGACCTTTCGCTCTACTGCTACCGCGTGGCCTCGACGGTCGGCCTGATCTCAATCGAGATTTTCGGCTACAAAAACCTTTTGACGCGCAAATACGCCGCCACTCTGGGCATGGCACTCCAGCTTACCAATATTCTCCGCGACCTTCAAAGCGACGCCCGCCGCGGCCGCGTTTATATTCCCGAAGAGGACCTCGAACGTTTTGGCGTGCCGCCCGAGTGCTTTCTCAGCGGCAAGCCCGCCGGCAGGTTCGTGGAACTGATGGAATTTGAATTCGAGCGCGCGCGAAGCTATTTCGCCCTTGCGCGGCGGACGCTCCCTGACGAAGATCGTCGCTCCATGGTAATTGCCGAAATCATGGGAGCGGTTTACTGGCGAATTCTCATGCGCATCCGCGAGCGGAATTACGACGTCTTTAGCCAGCGTGTGCGGTTGTCGCAACCGCTCAAGTTCTGGATCGCCCTTTCCGTCTTTTGCGGGAGAAGCGGCTACTTGCCTTAATGATTGCCGATCTCCTGCCAGTATGAACCCACTCCAATTCCCGCGCCTTCCGTCTTTCGCTCGCGGCCGCCGTGTGAAATGATTTCCTGGACCGTGTATGTAGCCTTCTGCTGCGACTCAAAATAAGTGCGCGTCACCATCTCGCCGACCAGCCCCACGGATAGAAGCTGGATGCCGCTTAGAATCAGCAACGCCGCAAGGAAAAGCAGCGGCCCGTGCTGGAGCATGACAGACTGATGAAGAAATAACTTCTTGAAAACCAGGAACAAACCGATTAACGAACCAAGTCCCACACTGGCAAATCCGAACAAGCCGAAGAATTGCATCGGCCTCGTCGAATATTCCAGCAGGAATTTAATACTGATCAGGTCCAGCATCACGCGGATGGTCCGCGACAGTCCGTAATTTGATTTGCCGCTTGCCCGCGGGATGTTTTTGATTGGGATCTCCGCAATCCGCGCGCCGAATGAACTGGCAAGCGCCGGGATAAACCGGTGGTGCTCGCCGTAAAGGCGCATGCGCTGCAGAATTTCCCGACGGTAGGCCTTGAAAGTCGTGCCGAAGTCGTGGATATCCACGCCGGACAGTTTGGCCATGGTCCAATTGGCAATGCGGCTGGGCAGGCGGCGAGTCAGCCAGGTGTCCTGCCGTTTCACGCGCCACCCACTGACGATGTCGTAACCTTGGTTGATCTTGGCAATGAATAGCGGGATTTCAGCGGGGTCGTGCTGCAAATCGCCGTCGAGAGAGATGATGACGTCCCCTTCGGCGTAATCAAAACCCGCCTGCAATGCCGTGGTCTGACCAAAATTCCGGCGCAGTCGCACAGCGACTACTCGACTGTCGTTCGAGCAGATCTCTCGAAGCAAGGGGTACGTACCGTCGGAACTGCCGTCATCAACAAAGACGACCTGATAGGGATACCCAGTCCCGTTCATGACCTCAACAATCTTCATGTAGAGAGGCCGCAGGTTATCTTCCTCGTTATAAAGAGGAACAACGATGGAGTACCGCGCAACTCTTTCTTTTTCCATTAAGGCCTTCCCTGGAAATTTGATGCCGGGCCAAACCCATATGTTAACCCCCTTGGATGATTTCCTGCACAGATTCGTGGGGGTTTGGGGATGCCGGCCATTTCGTCTGGGGCAGGCTGGCATAAGAAATCAGTTCGATTCCAAGATCGGTCACAAGGCGACGGATGCCGGCGCTGGTAAGCGCTCGAAGCTCGGTTTCGCGTTCCGTCCGAAGCCGCGTCCGCGTCCCAAGCAACTCATCGTCAATGTAGCCGGGATGACACATCAGTTCCGTCGTTCCCTCCGGCAAAGAACAAAGCATCCGCTCCAAAATGCTCGCATCCAGAAATCCGGTCTCGCTGAGCCCGACTAAATAGTTTGTGCGCCAAAGTCCTGCATGGCGGATCTCGTTCACCTGGCATGAGGCAAGGGTTGAAAGCGTGCGGGCCAGAAGAAATTGTTTGGCCTTTTCGACAAGTCCTTCGCGCCCGGCGCGCAAGGGGCCGAGCGCACTTGATGCGGGTTCCACAGGGCAGCGCACACCCCTGATCCCGAATTCGCATGCCAGCTTCAAAACCAGGCGAAAGACGGGTGGCAGCAGATGAATGTGCTTATGGCTATCCAAGTGAGTGATTCGGATCCCGGCCGAAGCAACTTTTCCAATCTGATTTCTTAGTTCATTCTCAATGTGCGCTGGTTCGACTTTGCCTGCCATTATTCGCCATGCCAGAATTCCCGGCGTTGGGTAGAAAGTTCCGTCCGCCCGGATGAGCGAAGAAACCTGCGAAGCCGCGCAGACGGGGCGCCCTTGCGTCAGATTCAGGTGTACGCCCACACCCAGTTCCGGACTTGTCAAAGCGGAAGCAACAGCCGAATCAAAAGCCGCGCCATTCGCCATGAGAGTCGTGCTGGTGATGATGCCGTGCCTGTGGCCGTCGAGAATGGCCCGATTCACCCCATTGCTCAGACCGAAATCGTCCGCATTGACAATCAGCTTCTTCATTTTGAGGTTGCGGCAACGGGGCCGCTCTCCTCGTCATTTCCCTTCAGCGAGAGCGAATACCTGCTCACCATGGTAAGCCCCACAGCCACCCAGAACAGCATGCGGATTTTCCGGATAACCGCCAATGACACGCCTTCAGCGGCGCCAAACCCCACCGTCTTGAGCACCAGCGCCGCTCCGCCTTCGTCCACGCCGACTCGCATCGGAACGAAAGCGAAGAACAGGTTCACGACCCGGTTGACAGTCTCAACCATGAAAGCCGCAAATAACGACGTTCGGTGGACCGTCAGCGCCAGAATGACCCAGGCTTCAATCACGCCGGCAAGGACCGACAAAAGCTCCAGCACAAGGATAATGGCTGACGATATTTTATGCGCTTGCCAGAAACTGTAAACGTTTTCCTCAAAGACCGCCACCTTCTCCCGCTGATCATGCAGCCTTTCGAGCCAGCGAAGGTCAAGCCTATTAAGCCCGTCAACAATCCTGCCGGCCACGCGGTAGCGTTTTTTAACGACCAGCACGATCATCCCTCCTGCAAGGAACAGTGCCGCAAGCGTGATCAGGCTGCCCGTACGCAACGTCGGGGCCAGTGGATATTCCGTAATGAACAGCACAAGTCCAGCCACGACAAGAAGGCTGGCCGAAAAACTGTACGCAAGATTCTCGACTACCAGCGATGAAGCACTGTGTTCGGCGCTGACGTGCTTGGAAAGCGTGACCCCTTTGACTGTTTCTCCCAGCAGCGGCCCCAGGAAGGTCAGATCTGTGATGGCTTCGCCTGCGATGCGGATCCCGAAAAGGTCCCTGAACCGGACGCGCCGTTCGCGGCGGTCGATGGCATTGAACCACGCGGCTGTACGCAATAGATGCCTGACGCCTGAAATGAAAATCACAACGAGGAATCCCCATCCGAATTCGTACACCCGGCTGAGGATCACCACCGGGCCGGTTTTCAAAATCAGGACCGCGAACAATCCCAGGCAGATTGCCAGCGAGATCAGCCTGAATATTCGTCTGAACATCAATTCGGGTGCCTCTTTTGTGCCCGACATTTCGGGCGATCATCGGCCCGGGCTGGACGTGAGCATGCCGCTCGTGCTCCGATGGATGGCGTGGCTTTCAGATTCCGGGGTTTCATCTGGAGGTTCATGGCCCGTTCCTCCTTCAGCCATAGTAAGCGACGCGGCAGAAAAAGACGAGCGAAAGCAGCCCATTCAAGGCAGTTGGTTCCCTGACTTGAACATCAATCCGGAACCTGGGGGACGCTTCTAATGACTTAACCAAGGGGGACATTTCTGAAGAGCTTTGACGCCATAAAGTTGACGGCTGCAAACCAAGCAACTAGAATAATGAGTGGATTTGTTCGTGCCGAAGCATGTGTCCTCACGGGGCCCCGGCTCGAAATCTGTCCTTAATTCCAAACGAGATAATAAGAATGAACGCAAACGATCTCCGTCCAGGTATGGTCATTAAGCACAATGGTGAACTCTTCTCGATTCATAAGGCTGAGCACCGAACTCCGGGCAACTTGCGTGCTTTTGTGCAGGCGCGGATGCGCAATCTCCGCACCGGAGCCATGATCGACCACCGGTTCCGTTCAGAAGACACGGTCGAGCGCGCGGTGATTGATGAAGTCGAGATGCAATACCTCTACTCTGATGGAGACTCGTTCTATTTCATGAACACCAGCACGTACGAGCAGTTTCACCTGCCCAAGGACGTGGTTGGCGAGCGGGCGCAATACATGGTTCCCGACGTCGTTCTGAAAATGGAATTCTACGAAGGCCGGCCCATCGACATCGAGCTGCCGCCAACAGTCGATCTGAAAGTTGTCGAGACCGAACCGGGCATCAAAGGCGCGTCGGCCACCAACGTCATGAAAGCCGCAAAGATGGAGACCGGGCTCGTGGTCCAGGTCCCGCCGTTTATCAGTGAAGGTGAAGTCATCCGGATCGATACATCGAACGGCTCCTACCTCGCGCGCGCCAGCTAGCACGGTAGAACGAAAGAAGATTGACAAAGTCGATGGATTGCCACCCTGAGCGCAGTAAAGCGTCTTTGCATTAATTTTCAGGCGAGTTCCGGGAAACTTTCACTCAGCATGACGTAGGCTCGCTCGATGAGGATGCTTATTTCGGCCGCATGACACCAACCCCTCTTCAACGCAAGCGCAATTGCTCAGCCAGCCAATGCGGGGCTGAGTTTTAGCTCAACACGTCCCTTCTTTCTACCAAAAAGCCTTTCCGTATTATTTCCTCCGGCAGTGTGCACCGTCGGCAGTATAATACTCATGAAGGCAAACAAAAAGCGAATATGGGCACTCATGCCCCAACAATCCGCTTCGGCCCGGCCGGCTGGTCTTACGAGGATTGGAACGGGATTGTGTATCCAATGCACCGGCCGCACGGATTTCACGAAGCTGAGTATCTCTCCAGATTTTTCGACACTATCGAAATCAACACGACCTTCTATCACCCTGCCCGCGCTGAAGTGGCGCGGAGTTGGGCCCGCCGGGTACGTCAGAATCCGAACTTCCGTTTTACGGCCAAGCTCTGGCAGCGGTTCACGCACGAACGCGCCGCCGGCCAGGAAGACGAAAGGGTCTTCAAGCAGGGAATCGAGCCGCTTCATCAAGCCGGGCTGCTGGGCGCTCTGCTGATGCAATTTCCGTGGTCATTCAAGAACAGCAGGGAAAATCGGGAATACATCGGCGGTTTGGCGATGCAGTTCATGGAGTATCCGCTGGTGCTGGAGGTCCGCCACGAATCGTGGAACAGGCCGGAAATTTTCGAAATGCTTCGCGAACTGGGCATCGGGTTCTGCAACATTGACCAGCCTGTGATCGGCCGCTCGATTCGCCCCAGCGAACGGTCCACTTCGCCCGTTGGATACGTCCGCCTTCACGGTCGGAATTACGAACACTGGTTTACTTCCAGCGAGCGCCCCGATGAGCGTTATGACTATCTCTACAGCATGAATGAACTCGAAGGGTGGGCAGACCGGATCCACCACGTTGCCGAATCCAGCCAGGAGACCTATGTCATAACCAATAACCACTTCCGCGGAAAGGCCGTGGCCAACGCCTTGCAGTTGATCAGTATTGTGCGAGGCCAGCCGGTGCAGGTCCCGCCTGCCTTGCTCAGCGAGTATCCTGTGTTGGAATCAATTGCCGCTCCTCCAACGGAATTATCGGCCCCGGAACAAGCCAGCTTCCTTTTTGGAACGGGCGGAGGGACCAATTGACAGCCGTCAGTCGCAGTTGCTAGCATAATGGATTCTGCAAGTCATCCGGGAGTCGGTTTTTAGCAGCCTTCCAGAGGAGAGTCTCTGCATGCCCGTCAGATTTGCAGGTCTCCCGTCCCCGTCGTCTAGCCCGGCCTAGGACATCGCCCTTTCACGGCGGTAACGCGGGTTCAAATCCCGCCGGGGACGCCAATCTTCTGAGTAACCTACCGAAATCCTGAGTTTTGTGGCGGCAGGGATTGCTTCCGCGTAAAAAGATGGAGCACCTTGCGGTGCTCCGTTTCCTTCTCTTCTACCGCACCTTCGTCACAGACATCCAGGATGATTTTGATGGAGCTATGCCGGAGCAATGCCTGTAAAGCCTTCGGATCGTTGTTATTATGTCGCGGCGGGGTTGTATACGACTCCTTTTCGCTTTTTACTCGAGTAATAAGCCGAACACCTCGATTGCGGCATACTCATTCCGGAGTTTGGGACTGGCGGCGGACACGAAGACCGTTCCTGATCTGGTTGGTAGGATGCAAAATTACATCCTCCCCCTCCCGAAGGCCGTCCAGAATCTCCACGTCGGCCTCATTCCTATGCCCGATTTCGACGTTTCGTAAGCGGGCGCGCCCGTCTTCGATGACAAAAGTTCCCCACGCCTGCCCTCGCCGGAACACCGCGCTCATCGGAGCTTTCAGGACATTTTCGCCTGCCCATACTGTTATTTCGCACTCAACCCGGTAGCCGTCACCCAGTCGGCCGGGCGGATCAATGAAGTCCGAAACCACATTAACTCGCTGCTCCTCGACGCCCAGTGCAGAAACCTTGGTAAAGCCGTAAGGCTCAACCAGACGGACCCGTGCCCGGATGGGGTGGTCACCGCCCCATCCTACCAGCAAAACAGGATCGCCAGGGTGAATCTTGACGGCATCGGTGGAAAGCACATCTGCAACAATCTCAATCTTGCCGGGCTCACCGAGAGTAAGAATAGGCGTGCCGGCTTGAACAACGCGTTCGCTCTTCTCAAGCACGCGAAGCACGTTACCCGAAACCGGCGAACGCAATTCAATCAAAGGCCTCGGTTTGCCGGGCTCTGTTTCGATGCTGATCAGGCCAGCACGGGCGATTTTCAATTCGGAAGCCGCTACTTGAACGCTGTACTGAGCCGCTTCAAATTCCCGTGCAGATGTAATGTCGGCGTTTCTGGCCAGGTCCAGCGCCTGGATTGAAATCACTCCTTCCTTGGCCAGGTGCTCGGCGCGGATGCGGTCACGCTGGGCCTGCTCCCAGTCCTCGCGGGCACGCGCCGCGCGAGCCGACGCCTGCCGAAGTGCGGCTCTCGCCGCTTCTACTCTTGCGTATACCTCATCGCGTTCGCGCTGGCTTAGAGGAAGCGGATCGATTCTGGCGACAACTTCGTTCAGCCGAACAGCGTCACCATCATCCAATTCGACGCGCAGTAAGCGCCCCATCACAGGGGACGAGATTGTAAACCGGTCACGGGCCCGGGTTTCTCCTTCCTGGTCGATTGTGACGCGCAACGGTCCCCGCACGACGCGGGCTGCCTCAACCTCAAGCGGAGCGGGCCTAAAGGCCATAACGACCAAGACGACGGCTGCGACAGCCACAACGGAAGCCATAGCACGCCTGCCAGCCCTGCTACGCTGCATTTCACTCTCTCGCTTTCAGCACCGCCACAAGGTCCAGTCGGCAAAGTCGCCGGTATATGAGCAGGCTTGAAACCACTGACGCCAGGATTACAATCATGGCAGCGAGGACGTACGTCTTGCCGCTGACAACAAGCGGCATTCGGTACAGTTCCGACCGCATACTGTAAACAAGCAACGCGCAGGTTTCATACCCGAGCAGAAATCCAAGTGGAACAGAAATCCCCGTCAACAGGGCCTGTTCGCCCAGTAACATCAGCCCTACCTCCCTGCGCGTGAAGCCTAGAACACGGAGGGAGGCAAGCTCGTTGGCACGCTCAGAAAGTGCGATTCTCCCGCTGTTATAAACGACGCCCAACGCGATGACGCATGCAAAAATCACCAGAGTCCCGACAGAGATGCCCAGGCTCCGGGCGATTGTTTCCTGAAAACTCTCGAGGGTCGCCTCACGGACCGCAACCCCACTGACCGCAGGCGCGTGCTTCAGGAAGGAATACAAGCGTTGTTTGAAGGCGGTATCGACGGCAAGAAAGGAACCTGAAACAGTGTGTCCTTCACGCATCAGCCGGTTCAGCGCATCGATATTCATGTAGGCAGAGGTTCCGATCAAATCGTCAACCGTCCCCTGCACCGTTACCTGCCGCACCGGCCGTTTTCCCTCCAAGACTTCGATCGTAATACTCCTCCCGGGCGCAACGCCAAGAATGTGCGCGAGCGTGGTGGATAAAATGATTCCTTCCGGCGGGAGGCTTACGGGGTGAAGGCCAAGGTCAACGATCCGGCGCAACTGCTGGTTTTCCTGCAGGCCAAGGATGCCAACGCGCCGAGACCGATGTTCGTACCTCAGCCTTGCATCGACCACCCGAAACGGTTCGTCGCGCCAGACTCCCGGCATCCTGGCTATGGCGTAGCGCGCGGCAGAGCCATGAGGTTCATTCAACAAGACGGTGATATCCTGTCGGGAAGCTGTTTGGAATTCCACTCGAACCAGATAGTCAATCGCGTCATAGAAATAGAATCCGACGACGAGAATCATGCTGGCCATGCTGAGGGCAAGTACCGTGAGGCCCGCCTTCCACGGACGACGCTCGAGATTTCGCAGGATCATTCTCGCCGGAAGCGAGACCAGACTTTGAAGGCCAAGACGTTCGACAAAACCAGGCCGGAACCGGGTCGGGGACGGTGGGTGCATAGCTTCTGCGGGAGGCAGGGCCATGACGGATTGAACGGCACCCAGTGCCCCGAGGCAAGCCGCTCCTGCGCTGATGAGAAACGCTGAGAGAACCAGCCGCCCACTCTGGACAAAATGCAGTTCGGGAAATCGGAAAAACTCTTCATAGAGCTTCGCCAGGCCACGGCCGAGCCACACACCGAGCGGCCCTCCCATCAGGGTTCCCACCAGCACCGCCACAAGAGCGAATTTGAGATAGTGGAGCGCAATTGAAACGTTGCTGTACCCAAAAGCCTTCAGCAGGCCAATGGCGCTGCGTTGCGTGCCCACAAGTCTTGAAAGAACAATGTGGATTAGAAGCGCGGCAATGCCGAGAAAAATCGTCGGAACAATGATTCCTGTAATCCGATCCTGCATGATTTCATCCGACAGGAAACGGTTGGAAATCTGATCATAACGGCCATAGGCACCCAGCCCGCCATAGGGGTTGAGAATCTCGTCCAGACGCGAGAGGACCTCCGGCTCGCTCGATCCCGGCGCAAGCGATAGCGCCACATCATTAAAAGCTCCCTGCATGTTGAATGCAGGGCCAAGGGCTTCACGACTCATCCAGAAAACTCCAAACCGCCTGTTGTCCGGAAAGACTTCTGCGCCCCGGATTTCATAGACGTACTCAGGAGAAAGTGAGATGCCGACGATTCTGAGCCGTTCCCATCGGCCATTAATCACGGCCCCGATGGCTTGTCCAATCTGAAGATGGTTGGCCGTGGCAAAAGCTTCGCTAACCAGAACTTCGTCGCGCCGGCCAGGCTCGATGTAGCGCCCGCGGCGGATGTATAGATCGTTCAGCATGGGCACCCGTCGTTCCGGAATGGAAATGAGGCGACCCAGCGCAGGTTCCGGCAGGCCGGGAACGTCGAGCGTAACATCTTCGACGACCCGAGTCTGGACTAAAGATACTCCCGGAATGGCAGCGATATTAGCTGCCAGCGAGTTGGGAGCGCGCTTCAGATGCGCAAAAATATCTGCGAAGCGATACCGGACGTAGTAGTCCTGCTGGGCGGCAGCGACCGACTCGTAGGCTCCTCTCATGGTCACATAGGTAGCAACCCCGCAGGCGACGACGAGTGCAACAGTAATCAGTTGTCCTCGCATCAGCCAGATATCCCGCGAAAGTTTTCTATCAAGCACCCTCATCGCACGTCACCAGGAAAGCTCGGAAGGCGCCACCTTCTTCTCATTCGTATAGATATCGATGATTTCACCGCTGCTGATGCGCACCACACGGTCCGCCATGCCGGCAATTGCCGCATTGTGAGTGATGACGATTGTGAAAGTCCCGAGTTGGCGGTTCACTCTCTCTAACGCTTCCAGCACAACCTTGCCGGTCGGATAATCAAGTGCGCCGGTTGGCTCATCGCACAAGAGCACTTCAGGCCGCTTGGCTATGGCACGCGCGATGGCAACACGCTGCTGCTCACCGCCGGACATTTGAGCCGGAAAGTGGTTCATTCGCTCCTCCAGACCAACAATTCTCAGGCACTCTTCGGGACTCAACGGGTTCTCCGCAATTTCGGTGACAAGTGCGGTGTTTTCGAGCGCCGTGAGGCTTGGAATCAGATTGAAGAACTGAAAAACAAAACCAACGTGTTCTCGCCGGTAGCGCGTAAGCTCAGCCTCAGTGGCTGAAGTGAGGTCATGATCCAGATACAAAACGTTACCTGAGGTTGGAATGTCCAGTCCGCCCAGGATATTCAAAAGCGTCGTCTTCCCGCTCCCCGAAGGGCCAAGCAGAACCACAAATTCGCCTGGAAAGAAGTCAATGCTTATGCCTCTGAGTGCGCGGACTTCCACCTCACCCATTCGATAAACCTTGGTGATGTTTCTGACATGAAAAACCGTGTCCCCGTGGGAGCGAGCATATTTGCCGAAACGCTCTCCCGATTCGTGGCCCAACCACCGCCGAGCATTCATAGCCGCGCTCCTGAGCCGGGTTTATTTCTTCGTAAGTGCGAATCAGCACTTAAAAACAACCGGATTCCGAGCGGTGCAGGGAAATTTCCCACTCCCTTTGTTCATAATTCAACCTAGCGTATTTTGAGGAAGGCTGATGTGATGAAGGTCACCCGACCCCATGTCTTGCTGCCGAGAACGCCTGTTCCTCGCCGATACACGGTTTATTCAACCATCAGGCATGAGGATGGCAAAGTAGTTTCCCCACTCATGGAATCAGCTCCAATTTCGAGTGCAGATGAATCTCATTTGAGTTCGCTTCTTGGCAAGCCGGTGCTTCTTGATTTCTGGGCAACGTGGTGCGGCCCGTGCGTGGCGGCGATCCCCGATCTGAAAAAGCTGTATGCCGAAACTCGTGACAAGGGGTTGGTCTGGATAGGCATTGATGAAGATCAAGACCCCGCCAGGATGAATGCTTTTATCAAAGAGAACAACATCCCGTGGCCAAGCGCCAACGACGGCGACGGCTCCATTGGAAAGGCATTCGGGCCCCATGGCATTCCGTTGGAAGTTCTTATTGATGCTTCCGGCAAAGTAACCTATTATGCGATGGGGTATGACGACGCAAACCTTCGCACTGCGATCGCCAAACTCGGCACCGAATTCAGCAGCGTGGAAACGAAGTCTGAAGGGGCAAGTACCGCCCGGCAGAAACCTTAGCTCCGGGCAAAGTAAATTCCGGAACCGGAGTTGCGTTTTTGGCCTGCCGGGGCGTTGCTGCTGAATGCAAATCCTCAATGAATCCGCGGCAATGAATGCGATGCTTTGGCTGACTAATCTTTTTGAATCTTCTTCAAGAATGGGGGCGAAGCGCTTATGAAGAAAACGAAGAAGAGAACGCAGAATTCCCAGGGATTCACGCAAGAGGAACGGGCCGCGATGAAGGACCGGGTCAAGGAGTTGAAGGAGGAGGCGCGGGGAGGCGCGGGCGCGAAGCAGGCCGATATGGAAAGTGCCGTACTCGCAAAAATTGCCGCGATGCCACCGTCGGATCGCGCCATCGGCGAGCGGCTCCATGCGATCATCAAGTCCAGCGCGCCGTCGCTCCTGCCAAAGCTCTGGTATGGGATGCCCGCCTATGCCAGGGACGGCAAAGTCGTCTGCTTCTTCCAAAGCGCGGAGAGGTTCAAGACGCGGTACGCGACGTTCGGCTTCATGCACGAGGCGAAACTGGACGAAGGCGCCATGTGGCCGGTCGCCTTCGCGGTGAAGGAACTGACTCCCGCCGAAGAGGCGAAGATCGCCGCACTCGTGAAAAAAGCTGTGAACTGATCCGCTGCGGTCAAAAATCGTCTGCGCAGCCTGCTGCTTAGCGCGAAGGCGCGTGCGTACTTACGAAGCTGGTCCAAGTTCTGCGAGCCGCCGACGAAGATACCGTCGCTCGACGGCATTTGCGGTGAGCGCAAGCGCGCGGTGGTAAGCTTCGACGGCTTCCTGCGAGCGGCCCATACGTCGCAGCAGGTCTGCACGCGCGGCATGGAATAGGTAATAGGTATCCAATTTGCCAGAAGCTCCCAGTTCATCAACCTGCTGCAAACCGATTTCGAGTCCTTCGCTCATTGCAACGGCCACGGCGCGGTTCAGCGCCACTACCGGCGATGGGTTGAGGCGCTCGAGATTCCGATAGAGCGTTGCGATTTGTCGCCAGTCGGTCTGCTGAGGCGTTCTCGCTTCGGCATGGTTGGCAGCGATGGCGGCCTGCAATTGATATGGCCCGATTCTGCCCATCTGCAATGCCATTTCAATTTTCTCCAAACCCTCGCGAATTCGCTCGCTGTCCCAGAGCGTTCTATCCTGTTCTTCGAGAGGGACCAGTTCCCCCTGCAGGTTGATTCGCGCCTCCCGCCGCGAATCGTGCAGAAGCATCAACGACAGCAGTGCCAGGCTTTCTGCATCGTGCGGCATCAGTTCGCAAAGCATTCGCGCCAGGCGGATCGCTTCCGCGCAAAGCTCGCGACGTATCAGACTGTCGCCGGACGTGGCGGCATAGCCTTCATTAAAAATCAGATAGATGACCGCCTGGACAGAAGCAAGCCGCTCCGCCAGCCGATGCTCGGGCGGCACTTCATAGGGGATTTTCGCGTCCTGTATTTTGCGTTTGGCGCGGACCAGACGCTGCGCCAGCGTTGGCTCCGGAACCAGGAAAGCGCGGGCGATTTCAGGGGTTGTGAGGCCGCCGAGCGTGCGAAGCGTCAGGGCCACCTGCGCGTCAGGACTGAGCGCGGGATGGCAGCAGGTAAAAATCAGACGCAACCGGTCGTCGGGATAAGTCATATCTTCCGTTTCAGGATCGGTCGCGGCAGCGCGTTCAGACTCCCGCACGACTTCTTCTTCCTTATCGCGCCGGGTTTGTGCACGACGGGCGTAATCAATCAGCTTGCGGTGCGCGGCCGTCGTGATCCAGGCGGCGGGATTGTTCGGAATGCCTTTTTCCGGCCAACTGTCGAGAGCGGAAGCGAACGCGTCCTGTATCGCCTCCTCGGCAAGATCAAACGATCCTGAAACGCGGATCAGGCCGGCGATAATCCGCCCCGACTCCTGCCGGAAGACCGATTCCATGATGCCGCGAAAGTCATCCATTAGACCACTCCCGCCTTTGCAATGGCGGTTGTCAGGCCGGACGCATTAATTCGCGGATGGGCCTGACTTCCACGCAACCGGAGCCGCCTCCGCAAACCATCGGTATCTTTGACGCCCACTCGAGAGCCTCATCGAGGTCTTTGCAATCCAGGATGAAGTATCCGGCAAGTTGCTCTTTGGTTTCGGCAAAGGGACCGTCCATAATCATGACCTTGCCGTCTTGCATCCGAACGGTGGTTGCGGTGCTGGTCGGCTCCAGTGGATCGGCAGCTTCAAAGACCCCTTGTCGCGTGGCCTCATCAATGTAACTAAGGGCAGAAGATTCCGATTTTGCTATTTCTTCAGGCGGCAGGGTTTCTTTGATGTGTTCGTTATGGTAAATGAGGAGCATGTAACGCATTTATCCCTCCATTGATTCCAAGTCCGCCCTGTTGGATGCCCAGGGCTGGTATGAGGACGCCATTATTCCCCGCTTTTTTGACAAAGTCGCAGGCCTCACCTGCAAGCGAGGCCCTGGCCGCGCTGTTGGATCTGATGACGAGCCATTCCTCCATCACTCGGCCGCGGCCAGGATCGAAGTACTCGCCCTGGCCTCTGCTTACAAATTCGTCCACGCGCCCCTTGCAAATGTTGACGACAAGCTCACGCTTTGATGACATCCTTGCGAAGATTTTTCCATTCACTCTGAGCGCGCCTGACCCGAAGCCCTTGGCGCCGCCCCGACTTACAAGTGGGTCGCCGGCGAAAGCCCCCGCAATCTGTTCAAACATCACGGCAGTGAACGATACGCGGTCTTTTGCCGGTTTCTCCGTCGCTTGACTCCAATTAAGTATAGGCTCTCACGCCGACACGTTTAATCCAACAATCGCCGGGTACTTGTCGTGGTGGCGAAGCCAGGCCATTTTTTGTCCCGGCTCCTCTTGCCGGCCGAGCGGCGTGAGGTCGAGAAAATTATAGGTGTTCAGGAACAGATCAAGCCCCCGCTGGTACGTCGAGTATGTATGATAGACGCTGTTCCCTTCGCGAAGGAAGACGCTGAGCCCGGGCATCTCGCCTTTCTGTGTGCATACCTTGCCTGCCGCAAGAAGAGCCGGGACGCTCTCGAAATTATGTTCATAGCCGCCCTTCTCGGGATCCAGCGTGACGTTGAAATCATAGTTGAACTCGCTGCTGAATGACGACACCCACGGGAAGCTCCATCCCATGCGCTTTTTGAACGCCTCGAGCTTTGCAAGCGGCGCGCGTGAAACTGCGACGAAGGCGGTATTGCGTGCTGCGAGATGAACGATGCTGCCCTCGGAATTGTCCATCACATAGGAGCAGCCTCGGCAGCCTCCCTCCCAGGCCGGGTCAAACATGAAGTGATAGACAATGAGTTGGCGGTGGTTGCCGAAAAGGTCGCGCAGATTCACACGGCCTCCCGGCCCTTCGAAGATGTACTCTCTTTCGATTTTCACCATGGGGAGCTTGCGCCGCTCCGCGCTCAGTGCGTCGCGCTGCCGGGTGAACTCTTTCTCCTTGGAAAGCAATTCCTTGCGGGCACGGAGCCATTCTTCTCGTGAAACAACTGCGGGAATGTGGGCCTCGTTCGACATCTTATTTTCCTCCTAGTCCGTTTTCTTTTGGATTTTCTGGCCGGTCAGCCTCGGGGCTGGCCGCCGCACTTCGCTTGCTGATCACCAGTGTCGTCAGGCCGCCCGTTGTAACGGCGCCGGCGGCAATGAGCACCAGTGTTGTAAGGCATGCCGGGCACATGAGGAATTACTCCTTTCCTTGCCTCCGTTGTTGAAGGGCTGTGGAGAACCGTGCGGTTTCGTACTTCTGGATTCAGGTCGCTCCCGTAGAACTCGCGGCCCCGCCGGGCGTTTGCTTTGCCCGCGAGACCCTGCCCCAGCCTTCTCCCTCTGCTAAATCGACGTGTGACGTGGGGAAAATCGACACCGTAATAACCCTTCTGTTGAATTTTTCTTTCCTGGCGTACTGTTTACGAATTGCCGGGTATTGGGAGGGCAGATCTTGGGTTGAGATCAGGCCTGCGCGGTCTGATTATCGCAGATTTACAACGGTAGCACCCCAGCCACCCGCTTCAGGAGGAGCGTCACTGAAAGATACTACGAACGGAGTGCGGGCCAGCACGGCGCGTACAATCCGGCGCTGGACCCCAATGCCGCGCCCGTGAATGATGCGCAGATGTCTCAGCCCGAGTCGTCTGGCTTCTTCCAAATAAGCCTCGACGGCGCCTTCCACTTCTTTCGGATGAACGGAGTGCAGGTCGAAAACGTCCGTGATGGGAATGCGGATGGGTTCGTCTTCGGCGGACATGGGATATTCGCCGTTATCTTAACACGAAGCCAGGCATAGGGCCGGAGGTCCGGTCTCGCCCCGGCCTTGAACGGCGCGGGCTGGTATAATCGGAATTAATGCGGCCGGAATTCACAGGGATTGCTTTTCAGGATCGATCAAAAGCTGAAAGAAACGTCGAGCGAGTGGCGGCTCGGCTGGCGCCGGACCTGGCAGGGCCTGTGGCGTCGCTGCTTGCGCATTCGCCGGATCCGGACGGCGCGCTGAACCTGCTCGAGCGGTACGTCCAGGGGGCGCCTGCCGAGGTCCTGGACGATCTTGCCCGGTATCCCACCGCACTCACTTACCTGGTGGCGATTTTCGGCTACAGCACTTTCCTGGCCGAGAGCTTCTTTGCCGATCCCTCGCTCCCTGTGCAGTTTGCACGCGACCGCAAGTTCACCAAGCTGAAATCACGCGAAGAACTGATGCAGGACTACGCGCGGTTCTCCACGACGCACCCGGATCCGTGGCTCTCCGCACAACTTGCGCGCTTCAAGCGGCGAAACTATCTGCGGATCGTGCTGAAGGACGTTCTGGGACTTTCCACGCTGGGCGAAACGACGCTCGAGCTTTCCATGCTGGCCGATGTGATGCTGTGGAACGCACTGATCTTTTGCGATCAGGAACTGGAGAAGCGCTACGGCCAGCCACAATACCGGGACGCGCAGGGCCGCATTGTGCGCAGCGGCTTCAGCATCGTCTCCCTGGGAAAGCTGGGCGGCAACGAGCTCAACTACAGTTCGGACATCGACCTGCTCTTCCTTTATGAGAAGGACGGCGAAACTGCGGGCGGCAGCGAGCCGGATTCCATCATCAGCAACAAGGAATATTTCGTCCGGCTGGCCCACGCCATCACGCGCACGATCACCCAGGCTACTCCGCACGGGCAGGTCTTTCGCGTGGATTTGCGCCTGCGTCCCGAAGGCGAAATGGGCGATCTGGCAATCAGCCTGAAGTCTGCGCTCGAGTATTACGCGCGTCGGGCACGCGAGTGGGAACTCCAAATGCTGATCAAGGCGCGGCATTCCGCTGGGCAGGCGAGAGTGACGCGCGAGTTTCTACGTGCCGTGGAAACGCATATCTACGGGACACCGGCGGATTTCGCTGCGGTGGAAGCCGTGCTTCGTTCGCGCGAGAGGATTTCCCGCAAGCTCGAAAACAGCCGAAGCAACACCATTGACGTCAAGCTTCACCCCGGCGGCATCCGAGACATCGAGTTCCTCACCCAGTGCCTCCAGCGGCTGCACGGCGGCGAAGACCGCTGGGTGAGGTCCGGCGGGACGTTGTTGGCACTGCGCAAGCTGAATGACAAAGGGTGGATCAGCGACCGCGACTATGCGGCGCTGGTTGGGGCCTATGAATTCCTGAGAAAGGTGGAACACCGGGTCCAGTTTGATCTTGGATTGCAAACCCATCGCCTCCCTTCCGAACCCGATGCGCTGGACCGGCTGGCCCGCCGCACCGGGATTGACGGCGGAAAATCGCCGGGAAAGCGACTGCTGAGAAAAGTCCAGGAGGCGTTCGCGACGGTGAGTGAAATTCATCAGCGCATCGTCCGGCCGGATACGTCTCCCGTGCCAGGCACCGCTTTTGCCCTGGAACCCCTGATCGCTCCGGTTGGAGACCATGCTCCGCATTCTTATCAATCGTTGCTCGAATATCTTAACGCCCAGGCCCCTGAGCTTTACGAACTGGTGAGAAAAGCGGAACTTCCTGACCGCACGCGAAAGAACGTAACGCGCCTGTTTGGCGCTCTGCTGGCGCACCCGGAAGGGTTCAACTACGCGTGCGCTCAACCGTCGTGCGTAAAGCGCGCACTCGATTTGGGGGTGTCCAGCGATTATCTGACCAGCCTGCTGGTCCATCATCCAGAAGATATCGCGGCGCTCGATTCCCGCGACGGCGGTCACGAAGCGCCTGCAAGCCAACCCGAAATGAACATCGGCATCGAAAAAACGATCGTCATGGAACCTTATCCCTGGGTGTGGGAAGAAGCATTCGACGTTCGGGAAAAAATGGCCCTGCTACGGCGGAATTTTCGCGCCAAGGTGCTGGAACTCGGCGCAGCAGACTTGGTGGAAATGGGAGACATTTTTCATCGCCTCGAACGCTGGACCGAACTTGCAGGCCGGTCCATAGCGAGCGCTCTCCCGATCGGGCGTGAAGCCTTGGAAGGGCCGCTCGCTGAATTCAGTGATGGAAACAAGGCCCCATTCGTAATCCTTGGGCTCGGTCGCCTGGGGCTGAGCGAGTTTGATCTGGCTTCGGATGCTGATCTGATGTTTGTGGCTGCAGGAGATACGACCCGCGAAGAAGTGGCGCAATGGATGCGGCTGGCGGAAAAAGTGATCGAAGTACTTTCCAGCTACACACGGGATGGGACCGTGCTTGTCGTCGATACGCGCCTGCGGCCTCGGGGGCAGGAAGGCGAACTGGTTCCGACTCATGCCTCACTGCTTGGTTACGTCAAGGAAAACGCGCAGGTGTGGGAGGCCTTGACGTATCTGAAAGCCCGCCCTCTGGCTGGAAACGAAGAGTTGGGGCGCGAAGTGGTAGAAGATCTGGTTGCAGCAGTCATGGACCGGTTTCAGCATTTTCCCGATCTTGAAGGCGAATTGCAGTCGATGCGTCGACGCCTCGAAAAAGAGAAGCACGTTCCGCCAACTAATACTAAGTTTGTTCCCGGTGGATATTATGACGTGGATTTCGCAGTCTCATACCTCCGTCTGCGTCATCGTGTGCTTTTGCCGCCCGGGGCCAATATGGCGGCCCAGATAGAAGCGTTGAGGTTCGCGGGGGCGATGAGCGCTGAAGATGCCTGTGCACTCCGAGAGGGAGCAGCGTTCCTGCGGAGCGTCGACCACGCCTTCAGACTTGTAACCGGCAGAGCCGCGGAAGGATTGCCAGCGCACGTCGGCCACCGGGAAGAGGTGGAAACTCTCGCCCGCAATTGGGGCCTTGTTCCAATCACCATGACGCTCGCTGAAAAACTCAAGGAAGTCCAAAACGAAATCCGATACGTTTACCGCCGGATGGTCGGATCCGAATAACTCTCTCCGTCATAAACGTAATATATAGATAATAAAGAGCATAGTCGATGGTCAACGTGTGGCGTGCGAACAGGATTAAAATCTTGACATAAGGCGAACAAAAAGCGAATATAGAACAGGTTCGATTGAAGGGGCTGATTATGAAAAACCTTCTCGCCACGCCCGAGATCAACTTTCAACCACCGGAGTTCGGCTCCCAGCGACCAATGCCATACGCGGAATCGACACAACGAGTGACCGGAGCCTTTGACGTAAGTGCCGATAGTCGCGACATCGTTTCGAGTGATGCCGAAGGGTCGCGTCCGAAGCTTGTAGGTATCGCCCGCATGGCTGAGAAAAGCGCCAAACTGCGCGCGCGCACAGGAGTCCAGTACTTCGCCCTTCCCGCACACACGGCGCTTAACCGGGAATCCAGCGGGCGGATGCCATTCGCGTGGACCCTCAATCCCTATCGCGGGTGCGAATTTGGTTGCAAATATTGCTATGCCCGGTACACGCACGAATTCTTAGAACTGCGCGACGGGCGCGATTTTGAGCGGAAGATTTTCGCCAAACTTGGTTCGCCGGATATCCTTCGGGCGGAGCTTAGACAGGCGCGCGACCGGGGCCTTCCGATTGCGCTCGGCACAGCCACCGATCCTTATCAGCCCGCAGAGAAGCAGTTCCAAATCACACGCCGCATGCTCGAGGTTTTCCGAGAATTCGAGGGTATCGATTTCTCAATTACTACGAAGAGCACATTAGTGCTGCGTGATCTGGACCTGCTCAGGCCGATCGCACAACAACACCATTTGAGTGTTCACATCACGGTGACCACGGTCGATGCGCGACTCGCCCGGCGGATCGAACCGAAGGCGCCGCCTCCGCTGAAGCGCCTCGAGGCCGTGAAGGCACTCGTTGACGCCGGCATCAGGGCAGGCGTCAACGCGGCGCCGGTGCTGCCCGGGCTGTCAGATTCGCCGTCACAGCTTGAGCGGCTGGCGCGCGCTGCGGCGGAACATCATGCCCGGTTCTTCTTCGTCAACGTGCTGTTTCTGATGCCCAGCGCGAAGGCGCAATTCATGCCGTTCCTCGAGAAGGAATATCCGCACCTTGCGTGGCGTTATCGCAGGCTTTACCAAAACTCGGCATATCTCTCGAAGCAGTACAAGGACGATATTGAAAAGCTTACCGGCGAATTGCGGGAGCGATACGGGTTGGCTGGCAGCCGCGAAGAGCATCCCCTCGCACGCCACTACGAGCAGTTGGCACTGGGTTTGTGAGATTGGATTCAATGGCGAGGCAACCGCCAAGGCAGAAACTTGCGGGGCAGGTGCTTCCGGTTCCTGGGCTGAGCCTCTGCTTTTTTGCGGCTGAGTTTCGGGCGGCAAACTGAGAAAGAAAAAGGTTAACCTGGGCGATGCTCACGGCATCTAAAGAAGTGGAGGGTAGTGCGGGAAGTAGCTTGGGCTCCGGAGACCCGCTGAACCCGATGAGGGACGGCTTGGATCCGGCCGTAGCGAGCAGGACGGAGAGAAAACCGAAGTGGCCCGAAAGATTTTTTGGGCGAGCGGCTCCCTAACACTGGGGAACTCTCCTGAGGCTCGATCGCGGGTCTCCGATGAAAAGTTGATTCGACCTGAAGGCGGCGAGAGCCGCCTTTGCTTGTTTTTTTGGGCAAATTCAAGTGGTACTGGATGAAGGTGTGACCATTCGGCCAACATGAAGAGCGGCCATATAAAAAAAAGACGGCCTCTCGGCCCTCTTTCGTTTCACATTCTCTTGCCTGGTGCCGCTAAGCTGCCAGTGCTTCAGGATCGGCGAAGCTTGCCATCTTCGGGTTTACGAGCTTAACGTAGTCGGCGTACTTCATACGGATGGCTTCCGTGTGAGTGCCGGCGTTGAAGACAATCTCTTCCGACTTAGCCAAGGAGCGGTCAATCCAGGTTTCCATTCCGTAGAAGTGTCCGAAGGGCGGAAAAGCTCCAAGTTCGCAATCCGAGCAGATATTCTCCAGCTCCGCTTCCGGCACCATCTCAAGCCGCCTCACCTCAAGTTCCTGCCTGAGGTCATGAAGGTTCAACCGGTGCGATGCAGGTAGAACCGCCATTACCAGGCGGTCGTCTGCACGAAGAACAACTGCCTTAGCAAAATGTTTGCCGGAAACATGCAGTGATTGTGCTGTCTTCTGGGCAGGAAATGCGGCATAGTGAGGAAGCAGTTCAAACCGCACATTGTTCGATTCCAGGTATTCCTGCAATCGTTGAGACATTGACATGACGTCCTCCTTCCCCTCCTCTAAGAATCAGGCGTGCACGGGAGCTTCCGGGAGTGTCACTTCAATGGAGCCTGCCTGAACCTTGAGGATTTTTCCAATGGCCTCGACGTCGGCCGGGTTATCACTTGTAACCGAACCGGACGCTGCTGCGGTCCGGCCAGTCGCCATTTGTTTGCAGACAGACCCAAAGGTTTCCAGGTTGGCTTCCCTTTCATTACTGCCTCCTTATCGCCTCCCCTGGCAACTCTATTATACCGCCCCCTGCGGGAAGGGGTGACAGCCTTTCTCCCCGCTCCTGGAGCCACAAGGCAGCACTTCCGGCTGCTCGCGTTCATCCCAGCGCAGGGTTCCGGTGACTACCTGCTGTCCCTTCGCCCCCTTCCCGCCAAATCATCCCCGCTTGCTTCACGCAGCTATCTTCTCAATCGCGATCTTTTTTGCGGGGACGGCCTTGGGCAACGTGAATTCAAGCACTCCATCCTTCAGGGTTGCTGTGATGTTCTCCGTGCTCACCTCAACAGGCAGATCAATAACGCGCATGATCTGTTCGGCCCGTCGTTCCGAATAGATCGTTTTTCCCTTCTTTTTCTCCTCCTTCGCAGCTTCCCGCTTGCCTGTAATGGTCAGCCGGCGGGGTTCGACGCTTACTTCCAACTCCTCCGGCTTGAAGCCCGGTACTTCAGCCTCGACCCTCAAACCCTCGTCGGTCTCCTCCATGCTGATGTCGACCGGATGCAGGAGTTCTGATTCGGCCCTGAGCCAGTTGTCCAGATCGCGGCCGAAAATCCTGCCTCCCTCTTCGAACAATTCGAAAGCGCGGCGAGCGATCATGTCGTGTATTTCACGCATGCGGTCGAAAATCCTGTCGAAATCCATAAGCCTCAAGGGAACGATGCCTTCTCCCGACCTTAGAGTTATGCTCTTTTCAGCCATGGAAATGCTCCTTTCAGACTTTCACGCCGGCGCTGCCGACTCTCATCTCCCCCGCTGATTCCGCAGCATGCCGATTCACTTCCTTATGGCCAGCGTCGACTCTCAACTCTAAACTAGGTCGCAGCGCACTAAAAATCAGTGAGCGGACTCACCTGCAGGGGTGAGAAATATCACACCCGGGCAAACCGGCGTGCCAACGCCGTAGCAGAATTCTCCAATTGTGGTCTGTAGTGAAAGCGGGCGGAGGGATTATTCGAAAGGCTGTAAGGAAACGACACCGGAAGAGGGCACTCGCCCTGAACTCACCAGGTTCGCCTTCTTGCGGGACGGTGTTGCCCCATGTACTCGTCGAGTTCCTGACCGGACAAAATGTAGTGTTGAGGGACAGGCGGTCCGCTGCTCTCAGTGTCAAGCGCCCTTTGCAGTTTCTGATAACAAAGGGCAGCAGCGTCCTGGTAGGGAACGTGATGCTCCGCGAATGCCTGATTGGTGATGCTCAGGACGAAATCGCGGTTTCCTTCCTTGGCATCGACGACGCGGTACGCGTAGTCTCTGCCCTTCGCACTGAGCTGGAATCCAAGGTATTGGATTTGTGTTGACACGGCGCCTTTGAGAGGGCTTGCGCCCGCGTCATGGCAAGACTGCCGACGCGGGCACTAAGCAATGGTTCGCCTTATAGCTTGGTTACGTTCTCAGCCTTCAGGCCTTTGGGGCTGTTTGCAACCGTAAACTCCACGGCTTCGCCTTCAGCAAGCGATTTGAATCCCTCAGCCTGGATGGCCGAATGATGCACAAAAATGTCATCACCCGTCGAGCGCTGGATGAATCCATAACCCTTCGAGTCATTGAACCACTTCACTGTTCCTTGTTCTTTGTTCATATACGTTCTACTCTTCCTTTGTTGCTTCCAGATTAACTTGTTCTGCTCTCGCAACCACTCTCCAAAAAACAAGAAACGCCACAAAATCGGAGATTCTGTGGCCTCTACGGTTCAATGGCAATGGGTCACAAAAACTGATCAAGTATTTTGAGTATAACACTTCAGCTTCAACTGCGCGGAACTTTGTTCTGCCTTGAACGGTCAGGCGATAGCTCGCTCAAAAGCCCGTTTGAGCTCTGGGAGACAGCAACACCTCGTCGCCCGGTCAACAGCAGAACAAGTGCCAGCGCATATACAAACGAATCCGCGCAGATTTCAACGCTGTGCACGACCCGCAACACAGTCGGCAAAAAGGAGGCCTGAAGCAGACCAAACCATCCGACCATTACGGTAAGAGCAAGACCCAGCACCACCGCCAACCGTCGCCGCGTACCGTTCCACAATATGAGCACGGGGAGCGTTGCCAGCAGATACAATACGCTTCGTCCGGCTGCCGTGGAAAGCACCGTGGCGGAGCTGGGAATCGTCAGCCCAAACCTGCTGTCACGATAATAGGGAACAACAATAGGAGCGACCGACATCCCGAAAACGAAATATATTGCCGGAAAACACAGAACAGCCAGGATGATTCGCCAGGAGCAGGAGAGCAGGCCCCGCAGTGAGAAAAAGTCTTCCAGGCTGGCCATGAAAGAAGATGACTTGATGTTGCTTCCTAACCAGAGTGCCGCAGCGAGCGCAAACAGGACACAAGGCAATGCCTGAAACACGGCCAGATTCAGCGCTCCTCCCCTCGCGTACGCAGCCATGAAACGCGTGGCCTCAATGATGTTGTTGAGGCTAACGCAGACATAAACAAAGATTGCGAGAACAACAGCGCGGCTGGCGTAGCTTCCCCGCAACCCATAGGCCAGAGGAGCAGTACCCACCGCAAGCAGCAAACTGGCGGCAAGCAGCAGGAGCATGGGATGTTGCGGCCCAGTTGCATGCGGGATGGGAGACGCGGGGAGAGGGAATCCCAGCAAACGGAAAGCAATCCCGGAGATCATGACTCCTGCTGGGTAGGCAATCGCACAGGCAGGGATTTTCCAGACCGTGGCACCTTCTAATCCTCGGTTCATGACCGCCTCCTCTGAAATTAAGCAAATATGCGTTGGGCCCACGGTGCCTGCACCGTGTATTCTCTTAAGCTGCATTCAATGACCATGTGGTCCGCCACGCTCGTGCGCTCCGTGTTCTCTTCGAGGCATTCGCGGACCCAAGCGGTGTCACTAGGGGGCTCACTCTCAAAAGCTGCCGGAAACTTAAGTACCTCCCTGCCACTGAAATGCGCCAAGGGCGAAAAAAGGAATGGGTTGAGGCATAGACCGCGCGCGACCTCCGCTGAATCAGCGCCAGAAGCACCCCGCTGGAGCATGCCGGATTTGCCGATAGTGGCAGAATGTCTTTGTGCAGAGTGAATTGGCCGCCGGTTATTTGAAGGCTTCGGCGTGATGACGCACATCGGCGCCCTCAACGAGGAAAACCACGTCTTCAGCGATATTGGTGGCGTGGTCGGCAATGCGCTCGAGGTTGCGAGCGACAAACATCAGGTGGATGCAGCCGCGTATGACTGTCGGGTCCGCCTCCATATAGCGCACAAGCTCGTCGTAAACCGCATCCCGCATCTGATCAACTGCGTCGTCAGACTTGAGAACACTGCGGGCGAGACTGGCATCCCTCTTGATGAAGGCGTCGAGACTGTCGCGAAGCATCGACTGCACAAGATTGGCCATCTGTGGCAAATCGATCAGGGGTTTGATGGTGGGTTCATGGATCAGGGACCGGGCCCTCTCCGCGATGTTCACCGCGTGATCGCCCATCCGTTCCAGATCACTGTTGATCTTGATTGCGGAAGTGATAAAGCGCAGATCAGTGGCCATCGGTTGTTGCAGGGCCAGGATGCCTGTCGCCAGGTCATCAATCTCGATCTGCATGCGGTTGATACGCGCTTCGTTCTCCATCACCTGCCGGACCTGGTCTTCGTCTTTTTCAACAAGCGCCAGAACGCTTCGGTAGATGGAAGATTCCACCAGCCCGCTCATCTCGAGGAGTTTCTTCCTCAATTCATCCAGCTGCATTTCAAAATGACGCAATCGGACTGCTCCTCTCGTTTACCCGAACCGGCCGGTAATGTAGTCCTCGGTTTCTTTTCGTGCTGGCTTCTTGAATATGACGTCCGTTCTGTTGAACTCAATGAGTTTTCCGAGCAGGAAAAACCCGGTGTGGTCGGCCACCCGGGCCGCCTGCTGCATATTGTGGGTCACAATCACGATCGTGCAAGTGGACACAAGATCAAGCAGAAGGTCCTCAATCTTCGCCGTCGCGATAGGATCGAGTGCCGAGCACGGTTCGTCCAGCAAGAGGACCTCCGGATCGATAGCCAGGGCACGCGCAATGCAAAGCCGCTGTTGCTGGCCGCCGGAAAGAGCGTAAGCTGATTTGTGAAGCTGATCCTTGACCTCGTCCCACAGAGCGGCCCGCCGCAGGCTCTTTTCAACTACCTCCGCCATCGTCACACCGCGGACCAGTCCATTTACCCTCAGACCGTAGGCCACGTTCTCGAAAATCGACTTGGGAAAAGGATTTGATTTCTGGAACACCATCCCAACACGGCGCCTGAGCTGAACGACGTCCATATCAAAAATATTCTCGCCATCCAGCAGGACAGATCCCTCGGCGCGAGTGTTGGGGACCGTTTCATTCATCCGGTTCAGCGTTCTCAGAAACGTTGACTTGCCGCAACCCGAGGGCCCAATCAGCGCAGTGATCTTACCTTCAGGTATCTCGAGGCTGATGTCAAAGAGCACTTGGCGAGGGCCATAAAAGAAATTCAGCCCGCCAACCGAAACTTTGGCAATTGATTTTGCGGGAGTTTTTTCGGGTTGGTCCACGCCCTGCTCCGGCCCTCGAGCGCCGATCACAACACCAGATTCTGCAATGTCTTCCATACCCTACCCTCGGGCAGGTGATGCCCGGCGTGACAAAAGGAGCCTCGCACCGATGTTAGCAATAAGCACCAGCATGAGCAAGATAAACCCCGCAGCCCATGCCTGCCGATGCCAATTCTCGTACGGTGAGATGGCGTATGTATAAATCATAACAGGCAATGACGCCGTGGGCTGGTTGAAACCTTGACTCCAATACTGGCTCTGAAAACTTGTAAAAAGGAGTGGGGCCGTCTCGCCCGCCACTCGCGCCAGTGCCAGCAGAATGCCGGTTGTAATTCCGCGCCCTGCCGCCGGAATAACCACTGTTGCGATGGCTCTCCACCGGCTGGCGCCCAGAGCCAGGGCCGCCTCACGCAGGGAACTGGGGACACCGCGAAGGAAATCCTCGGTGCTGCGGAGCACGATCGGAACTAGCATTGCGCCGAGCGCCAGGCCCCCCGCCAGCGCCGAGAAATGATGCATGGGAAGAACAACCACCGTATATATGAAAATTCCCATCACAATGGAGGGCACTCCGTTCAGCAAATCCGCCACGTAACGGACAGTAAAACCAACAGCCTTGCCGCTGAATTCGGCCAGATAAACTCCAGCAATCAAACCCACCGGGACCCCGGAAAGCAAGGCGATCAGGAGAAGCTTCGCGCTCCCAATGATGGCGTTGCCCATCCCACCTCCGCTTTCGCCGACCGGCGCAGGCAGCTTTATAAAAAAGTCCCAACTCAGGGCCTTCCATCCGTGCACCAGCAGATAGCCTAAGACGAAAAAAAGGATTGACACGCTCACAAGCGCGCAGACGCCCGTCAGGCTGAGCATTACAATGTTGACAAATTTCCTCCTATAGTCGCGAAACCTCATGGGTGGCTGCTTCCCTTGCGCGTTGTCGCCAGGACTAGCAGGCGCGCCAAAGCATTGATTGCAATGGTCACTGCAAAGAGCACCAGGCCTAATTCAATCAGCGCCTGCAAATTCATCGTGCCCATCGCCTCGGCAAACTCGTTCGCAATGACGGATGCGATCGTGTTTCCCGGAGCAAAAAGGGAAGTACTGATGACCGGTGCGTTTCCGATGACCATCGTGACTGCCATGGTTTCACCGAGTGCGCGCGCCAGCGCGAGAAATACGGAGCCGATGATCCCCGATCGCGCATATGGAACCACCACCTTCCAGGTTGATTCCCACTTGGTTGCTCCAAGCGCCAGCGCCGCCTCACGCTGATCGGCAGGAACAGCAAGCAATATCTCGCGGGAAACAGTGATGATGAAGGGAACAATCATAATGGCCAGCACGAGTCCGGCAGCCATCAGCCCCACACCGTAAATGGGCCCTGCGAAAATCGGTAGAAACCCAAACGCCGACTGGAGTGCAGGATCAATATAGACGCGCAGAACGGGAACAAGAACAAAAATCCCGATCAGGCCGATGATTACGCTGGGAATCGCTGCCAGCAGTTCGGTAACAAATGCCATGATATCGGAGAGAGTTCGTGGGGCGAGTTCCGCAAGGAAAATCGCAGCGCCAAGACCCAGCGGCACAGCAATTACCAAAGCTACGCCTGAGGTTACGAGAGTGCCATAGATAAAAGGCAGCGCCCCAAATTGTTCCGTCACCGGGTTCCAGGCGCTGCTTATGAGAAATTGCCACCCGAACTTTTCCCGGGCCAGAGACGACTGCCACCAAAGCTGTAGAACAAGCAGCACTCCAAGCAGCACCACACACGCGGCAAAAACCAAAGTGATCGAGTGGGCGATCTTGTCTCCGGTCAGGAGGCGCCCGCGCCAGGAACCGATGCGACCACCAGCACGTTTACCAGAACCGCCCGGCAAGATGTTGGTGGTCGTGGTCATTTCAGTGGATCTCCTGAATCTGCTTCAATTCGATATCAACCACTTGCTGTGGCAGAGGCGAATAAGAGAGCTGTTCTGCGTCCTTCTGGCCGTCCGTCAGCATCCAATGGAGGAAGTCTTTGATCGTATCACGCTTGGCGGGATTATTAATCTGCACGGGAATAAGCAGGTATGTGAATGTCGAAATAGGATAGGCATCAGGACCCGGCGCGTTCGTAATTGAGACTCGAATGTCCTTCGCAAGATCCTCGGCGACGGATTGCGCTGCCAGAGTGACATTATCCAGGCTTGCCTTGATGAATTTGCCTGTCGGATTCTGGACAAGACCGTAAGCCAAATGGTTCTGGATCGCGTAAATCAGTTCAACATATCCGAAGGCGTAAGGCGTTTGTTCAACAACGCCGGTGACTCCTTCGCTGCCTTTGCCGCCCAGGCCAACCGGCCAGCTTACAGAGGTGTCGCTGCCAACTTTGGATTTCCACTCCGGACTCACCTTCGATAGAAAATCGGTCCAGACAAAAGTGGTGCCGCTGCCGTCGGAACGATGAACAGGAACAATGTCTTTGTCTGGAAAGCTGATGCCGGGGTTGGCTCGCGTGATGGCAGGGTCGTTCCATTTTTTGATCCTGCCCAGATAAATTCCAGCAAGTGCCTGCGGCGTAAAACGCAGATCGGTGTTTACACCCGGAAGGTTGTAGATTGGAACGACCGCCCCAAGTACCGTGGCAAATTGGACAATCTTAAAGTTGAAGGTCCCCAGCAGCTTATCATTGAGCGGCATATCGGACGCGCCGAAATCAACAGTCCCGGAACGAAGCTGTTGGATGCCCCCACCCGAACCGATCGACGCGTAGTTGATTTGCACGTTTGGATGAAGGTTGTGGTATTCGGAGAACCACTTCGAATAAATAGGATAAGCAAGCGTTGAGCCCGCAGAATTCAGCGTGAGAACGCCGGATGGGCCTCCCCCGGATTCCTGTTGAGAACATCCCGTCAGAAGTCCCATGAACGCCAGAGTAACCGCCAGAACTGCAATCGCACCTCTTGTCCTGATCTTCATTTTTTATCCTCTTCTTCTTTGAGATTGATTATGAATTGTTACAGGCATGTTAAGACTTTGTTACGGATACGTTAAAACGTGTTCGGTCGGCTTTCCCCAACTCTGCTCTTTCATCCAGACCGGAGGCTCATCTCGGGCCCCGCCTCGAACGTAATCTCCTTTGCTTTTACTTTATGGCAGGGGCCGAACCCGGCAGCGTGTAGTGCAAGTCTACGAACACCATATGGAGATTGGCGTTGTTGGGTTGCCCTGGTGCTACGTACCAGGGGTTTCTCGTCACGTACGAGTATTGTCCCAGGAGATTCAGCGCACCCCATTTGGGATCTTTCCAAATCGTCTGGTTGAAGCCGAAGGTCGCCTCCTGGATGGCACGATTCTGGCTGTTCGGAGCGCCCGTGTAGCCATATCCTACCGGGGCGCCACTCTCATCGATGGCAACATTCCGTCCGATGTAAAGGCCGCCGTAGTAGCCGTAGAATACGGTATTCTGATGAGTGTATTCGAACCCCGAAACTGTTGAGCTCGCATGGATCAGCGATGGGCTGCCGTCCGCTCGCACTATCAAGTCGGGCGCCTGACCAAAAATGTACCGGCCGCCACCGTCGCTGTAAAAGTTGTTGGTGAGCAACCGAAACCCCTTGAATAACTCAAAGTTCAAATTCACGAATGCCCCGCCGCCTGTGGCCGAGTAGGTATTTCGATTAGTCGGGTTCCAAAGCTTGAAATTGCGCTCGATTCCGCCAACTTCGAAATGAATTTTGGATGATGGATCAAGAGCAAGCTTTGCAATCACATCCGGAGCAACGTTCGGAACGCTATAGGCATTGCTTCCAATATTCAGTTCACCTGAGTAAGTGGACTTAAGCGCCGTCGGAAATGTAATAAGCCCGCCGCCGGCCGATCCGCCGACGTATTGCTCAGGGCTGTCCAGAGCAACAGCAAAAGCAATCGTGCGCGAGGGGTGATACACAAACCGCAGTTCTGGGATGCGCGCCCAGAACAAGCCGAGTTGATAGTTGACGTCCATGTCTTGTGTGTAGAAAAGATCGCCTGGCAGGGGGGAGATGCCTGTCCGACCCGGAGTAATCAGGCTCCAGGTCTGGCCCCCAAGGACTTCCCACTTGTCTTTTCGGACATCGACCCAGTACAGCCGGGAACGAAGGCTGTTGCTGTTGCTGCTGACCGCAGCATTTCCCGGGGAAAGCCCCAAAAAGTCTGATTCCATATACCCCAACACGTGGGCACCCTTGACTTTCGCGTCAACACGAAAACCTACGCGAGAGTTCTGCATGCTGAGTCGAAACTCACTCAAATTATTATTGAACACATCCCCATAAGGTATGCCGGCGAAATTGGTCCCGATACCGGTTCCGGCATCATGATTTCGCCACACGCTCGTAAAATCCATGAAACCCACTGGAGTTACAAAGGCAGTGCCAATGTGGAACTGAAGAGGCGATTCGGGAATCGCACCCTGGCTTTCAGCCTGGCCCGGTGCCGATGCGGAAACCACTGGTGGGTTCTCCGCCATAGGGCTTGCCGCCACTTGGTCTCTCAAAGGCCGCATTGAAGTCACCGGAGCCAGATTTGCAGCAGTTTCTGATGTGCTCACACGGGAGGTCATCCGACCTCGTTCCTCGGCACCGTCGTTCAGCCCAATTTGACGTTTCGCCCGCTGATTGCCACCGGGCAAGCCGCCGTCATTTGAATTCGGCATGGGCGGAAGGATTGGTGTAAGACTAGCGATTTCGTTATCGCTCGAAGGCCGTGTAATTGACGCAGCCGCCAGGCGGCGAGAGGTCTGTTCGTCCGGTCCCGCCTTCACGGGCTTCTCGCTGGCGGCAACTTGCGCTTCCAGTTGGTTCATTGCGTGGAGAAGCTGCTCAATCTGCTTCTGCTGCTGAGCGAGTTGCTGTTTAAGCTGGGCGATCTGTTTCGCTCTGTCAGCCGACGCATGTTGGTCCGAACTGGAAAGGGCAGAAGACTGTATCCTGCTTGCGGTGCCTGCGGCCTTCGATTGCCCGTTTTTCGTTTTTCTTTTTGCGCTGCGTTTCGCGAGATTCGCCGTGACTTCTGGTGCCGCGCCGGGTCGTTTCGGGGTTTCCGTGCCTTGCACAAGGCCGCCTCCGCCAAGAACGATCGCGAAAACAGCAAGAATTGTGAGTCGCCACACCCTACTTTTTCTTCGACGCATATCCACTCCTTCGCTAAGATCGGGTCCTGTCGTAGACAGCACACCTGAATTACGAGTCCACACGTTGTATCAGCTGATAACGTTGCATATTTTATTGAAGCCGGGTAAACGTGCTATTACGGTTCTGTTACATTCTTATTACAAAAATAATGCCGACATTTGAGACAAAAAATGCAGGGCCGGCAGTTATCCCGCCAGCCCTGCCAGGAGAAGGGGCTTTGCGCCCTGTGGGAAATTCCGGTTCGTTTTCAGTAAAGCGGCTACCCCCGTGGGAAGGCTAAGATGCAAGACGCCGCGAATTCTCAATGGCTATCGCATCAGAATTTTCTTTTAATCTCCGCCGTTCAACCACGTTGTCCGTTGCGCACCTCAAAATATGGACAATCTGTGGGACAGTGAAGGAGTCCGTCATGAAGTCGAAGGCCCCATGATCCATGGTATCCAGGCAGAGCCTGGTGTCCTCGATCGGCGAAACGATTATGACGCTGACGGGTTCAACTGCTTTGGCCGCGACGTCCAGCACATCCATCCAGTTGCCGTCCGGCAGCACGGTGTCGGTCAAAACCAGCTGTGGACATGGCAACTCGCAGAGTTTCTTCCCCACTTCCTTCGCGTTCCTCGCTCGCACCACTTTGATGGAAAGGGCTTCAAGAACCATTTGCAGAGTGTAAAACCGTTCACTTCGATGGTGGACCAATAAAGCGGTGATTTTCTGGGCCATGACCAGCCTGCCTTGTTCATCTTCGAATGTCAGTTCTATCTTCACGCTTTCAGGATGAACGGCGACTGTTAAGCCTTGATGACAAGCCTGTGAAGATGCGGTTACATCCTGGCGGAGCTCCACCCGTCTGTTTCGAGCGGGCCGTTAATCAAGGTGGGAAGAAAGGTCAGAATAGAGGCACTAAGCACCCTTGATCGTCTGCACAAAGCAATACCCAAAGGCGCCGATCCTTTTACCAGTTCGTAATGGAGCCGTCAGGCCGGTGAAGCATCGGGATGGGTCTGGAGCGTTCAGTGATTTCCGCTGCCAGTTGCAGAGGTTTTGTGTCCAACTCCACGCCGAGGCCGGGGCGGCGATTGGGCCACATTTTCCCGTTTCGGAAGTCGTAGAACTGTGGAAGGTGCGCATATTCATGCTCCCCGTTACCGAGCATCTCCATCATCACCGGCCCGGGAAACACTCCGCAGCAATGGACGAGCGCCGCCTCAGCAACAGGACCCGTGAAGTGAGGAATCAGACCCACGTAATGGGTATCACAGAGGGCAGCAATCTTCATGTATTCCGTAATGCCGCCGACGTTGGGCAGCGTCACGCGTGCGTAGTCGATCAACTGGTTTTCAACAAGCCACCGAATGTCCCATTTGCTTCCGAACTGCTCGCCTACGGCGATGGGAACTTTAACATGCGCGCGCAATTCGCGGTAAACCCCGGGATTCTCTGAGCGGACCAGGTCTTCAGCGAAGTACGGTTCCAGGGGTTCTATCAGTGTGGAGAGCCGCACGGCATCCGGAAAATCCAGCCGTGTGTGATAATCAAGCGCCCAATCGCCATCGGGGCCGACGCCATCGCGAATCTCGACACAATCCCGATACGTCCTCCTTACGGCCTGATGGGAATTAAACGGCTGGCCCTTCGAAGGGTCCGCGGTCGCATAGCGGAAGGCGCGGAAACCAGCCTCCATGCACGCGTGCGCGGTCTCCTTCAATGTTCCGTGGCTGGGGAATCCAGTTGAGTAGCACTCTACGTAATCGCGTGAAAGCCCGCCGAGCAACTCATGAACCGGAACGCCCAGCGCTTTGCCCTTGATGTCCCATAGGGCCAGGTCAAGGGCTCCCAATGCATCCAGCTTCTCACGTCCGGCGGGATAAAAATAACCGCGGAACATCATCTGCCACAGGTGCTCGATTCGCGCCGGGTCTTCGCCGATGAGCATTGCGGCACACTGCCTGACAGTGTCCGGCGAACCACCTTCGCCTATTCCTGTGATTCCCTGGTCGGTTTCAATGGTCACAATGTGAAAGCTCTGGTTGAACGCGGGTGGCGATTGGGGATTGAGGTAAAAGCGGACTCGGGTGATTTTCATCCCAGAACTATACGCCGGCTTGGGCAGAGAGGAATCGCCAGGGCGCTGCGCAGCGGCTTTTGAGCTCACAACCCCTTGTCCAGCCACCGTGGCCGCTCCTCCCAATCCAGCCGCTCGAAGAAAAGTCCGACGTTGCATGATTCCTCCAAGAGAGCACCGATAATAATACCCTCACGGCGCAATTTTTCTGCCTGCAGGTGTTACGAAGGGTTTCCGGTCTGCCGCCTCCAAAAAGCAGGAAATTATCGCTCCAAAACAGCTAATTGCAAGCAGAGGCCGCATTCGGCATACCGCGTGCACGCTTGTTTTCGCAGCCAAAGTCCAGCGCTATACGGCTTTCTGGGACTCCGGCGAATAGCCGGGTAGAATGATGGTGAAGGTCGATCCACGCCCCAACTGGCTTTCCACTGTGATCGTCCCGTTCAGCCGCTCGACAATGTGTTTCACGATGGAAAGTCCGAGGCCGGTTCCGCCCATCTCGCGGGAGCGCGCCTTGTCCACCCGATAAAATCGTTCGAAAATCCGTGACAGGTCCGTGGAAGGAATGCCAATGCCTGTGTCCGCCACAGTGATCCGTACTTTATCCTTGCCTTCGTGCGCAACCCCCACGCGCACCTCGCCGCCACGCCGGTTGAATTTGACGGCGTTGTCGAGCAGGTTCACCAGCGCCTGCTCTAACTGTCCCCGTTCTGCCAGCACCTCGGCCTCTTCGAGAGGTCCCCGAATAATTTTCACATCGCGAAGCTGCGCTGTTGGCTCAATCATTTTAAGCGCTGTTTCAACAGCGGCGCCCACGGAGACGGGCCTTGCCTCACCGGTTGGTTTTTCAGCTTCCAGTTCGGAAAGGGCCAGCAAATCTGAAGTGATATTGCTCAGCCGCGTGGCGTGCGACTTGATAATCTCAACAAACTTGCGGTTGTTTTCCGGGTCTTCAAGCCCCCCTTCCAGCAGCGTCTCCGCATATCCGCTGATGGCAGTGAGGGGCGTGCGCAGTTCATGAGAAACATTGGCAACAAAGTCCCTTCGCACGCGCTCGAGCCGCTCCAGATCGGTGATGTCATAAAAAATCGCAATTGCACCGGCCTGGATCGCTCCTGCAAGCGGTGCT
>JGI24721J44947_10000205_pt1 | contig 72100 bp, 37 predicted proteins | sample YelNatPaOPGAMG01_FD_44947 | JGI IMG/M metagenome (IMG submission 44947) | reverse complement strand
AGCAATTCGGAGTTTAGAAACCGGCATGTATGGATTCCCTGTTATAAAAGCTTCCAGTGAGGAGATAGAACGCAGGCTCATGATCCCCAACCCTGACCGCCTTTACTATATAGCCCAGGCATTAAGGAATGGGTATTCCGTCGAGAAAGTTTATTCTCTTTCGAAAATAGATCCCTGGTTTATCCAACAAATTTATGAGCTGGTGGAATTTGAAAAAAGGCTAGTGGCGGGAGACCTCACAGAAAANGTATTAACTCTTGCAAAGGAGTTAGGCTTTTCGGATAAGCAGATCGCGACGTTGACGGGGGGGCAGGAACATGAAGTACGCGCTCTCCGGTACAAGTATGGAATAAAGCCGCAATACAAGCTTGTGGATACTTGTGCCGCAGAATTCGAGGCTTACACACCTTATTTGTACTCTTCTTACGAACGACCGTTTTTCAGGGTAACGTCCAGTGGAAAGATCCAGGCTTGCAGAGATTCTGAGGTGCCACCAACCGATAAGCAAAAGGTCATCATACTTGGTGCCGGTCCTAACAGGATTGGTCAAGGTATTGAGTTTGACTATTGTTGCGTACATGCGGTGTTTGCTCTGCGCGAACTTGGGATCGAAACGGTCATGATTAATTGTAATCCTGAAACGGTCAGTACTGACTACGACACTGCTGACAAACTATATTTTGAACCGCTTACCTTAGAAGACGTGTTGCATGTAGTGGAGCGAGAAAATCCTTTAGGGGTGATGGTACAATTTGGGGGGCAAACGCCTTTAAAGTTAGCAGTTCCATTGCAACAATGTGGGGTAAAGATCTTGGGTACGTCCCCGGAATCGATTGATATTGCTGAAGATAGAAAGAAGTTTAAAGAACTTTTAGATAGACTCGGACTTTCTCAGCCAGAAAGTGGGACGGCGACCTCTATCGATGACGCTTTGGTAATAGCTGAGCAACTCGGATATCCCGTTTTGGTTAGACCTTCATATGTATTGGGTGGCAGGGCTATGCAGATCGTGTATGATCGAGATGCTCTTGCAGAATTTGCGGAACAAGCCATTAAGGTCGCCCCCGAATACCCGATTCTTATCGATAAGTACCTTCAAGATGCGATCGAGGTAGATGTGGACGCGCTTTGTGATGGCACGGACGTTGTTATAGGTGGTGTGATGGAACATATTGAAGAGGCCGGGATCCATTCAGGCGATTCTGCATGTTCATTGCCGCCTTATTCGTTACCTACGGAAGTCGTCTCGGAGATCAAACGGCAAACCAGGTTGCTTGCACTTGCGTTAAAAGTCGTCGGCCTTATCAATATTCAATTCGCTGTAAAAGATAAGAAGGTGTATGTGCTTGAGGTGAACCCCCGGGCTTCCCGGACTGTACCATTTGTTAGCAAAGCCACTGGATTGCCCATGGCGAAAATAGCAGCAAAGCTGATGGTAGGGCGCACGCTCCGTGAATTGGGAGTGGTTTCAGATGCACAGATTCAACACGTAGCTGTAAAGGAAGCGGTGTTTCCATTCGATCGTTTCCCCGGGGTGGATACGGTGCTAGGGCCGGAAATGAAGTCCACAGGGGAGGTAATGGGCATCGATGCTGACTTCGGGTTGGCATATGCCAAGGCTGAGATAGCCGCAAATAACCCGATCCCAACCAAGGGCACGTTTTTCATTAGTGTTCGCGATGAAGACAAGCCGAAGATTATCACACTCGCCCGGAAGCTGAAAGAGCTCGGATTTGAAATTGTTGCAACTCGCGGCACAGCAGCATTCTTACAGGCAAATGGGGTGGATGTTAAGCCAGTTGACAAGTTGCAAGAGGGCCGGCCAAACGTCCTTGATTATATTAAGAACCGACAGATTGATTTTATAGTTAACACGGTAGGTTCTGCACGGGCCAAACGAGATTCTATGTATATTCGCCGCAACGCCTTGCAGTATGGGATTCCCTACACGACCACTATTGCGGGGGCGTATGCCACAGTGCGTGCAATTGAATCACTTAGGAAACGTCCTTTCACGACCAAGCCTATTCAAGATTATTATGCGGTTTCTTAGTCTTGTTAAAACCGCGTGGAAGTTGATCTATTGGGGCTGTTACCGCGTTGGCCGAACGATTAAACCAAGGCTAATTGAGAACCCATAAGAGTTTATTGGTGTAAGCGGTTGTGTTGAGCGAGGTAGAAGCCATCGTCAAAGGGGTGAAGTTTAGATTTGTATACAAGAGTTTAACGCCATTGTCGGGTGTTTGTTGTGACACCGTATGTTGATCGATACACACCGAATGGGAAAACTGGCAGGGCAGTGGAAAACTGCATGGTAAAAACACATGAGCAATTTTGTGATGTTTTAGATTGAGGGTGCGTTATTGGGTAACGTCTCGGCACAGGGTGGTCGTTAAATTTTTAGCTCAGATCGTGTGATAAATTTAAACGGCTTGCCAAGGTGGGATTGAACAAATTAGAATATTGTCATGCTATTGTTGCGTATATCCGGGTATTTAAGATTGGTAACTCTTGTTCTCATACCGAATTGCATTTTTGCGACGGGTGATTATCGCGTGTGGTTTGATTCGCCAGCTACCTCCTGGAACCAAGATGCCTTGCCACTGGGTAATGGGCGAATTGGTGTGATGGTTTTTGGATCTACCACTCCCGAGCAGATTCAGTTTACCGAAGAAACTCTTTGGACTGGGCAACCACATGACTATTCCAATCTTGGGGCTTCCAATTACCTTCGCCAGTTACAGGCTTATATATTCGCTACCAATCAGACGGATTTTTGGTCCCTTGCTTCTCAAAAGTTCATGAGTGTGCCTCTCAGGCAGTGTGCATTCCAACCAGGTGGTACACTTGAATTGGCGTTTCCGCATAAGGACCCCAGCAATTACGTAAGGGGGTTGGACCTAGAAACGGCCATTGTTACAGTGGAATACACTTATGCAGGGGTCAGGTATGTGCGCCGGGTTTTCGCTAGTTACCCAGACAATATAGTGGTGGTGCGGTGTGAGGCTGATTCTCCCGGGAAGGTAAGCTTCACAGCTAAGCTGACGACGCCCCATGCAAAGTGTACGAATTTGTTTGAGGGGAATGATTTAGTTTTAGACGCGGGGATTTCGAAAGCAGCCAATGGGTTGGATAGTAAGGTTTGGTTTCGTACTCGGGTCAGGTTTATTTTGGAGGGTGGCTCACTTATTAAGGGCGATAAAACGGTAACAGTTACTAACGCTAATGCAGTGACGATATTGTTAGTGGTGGGATCGAATTTTATTTCTTTTGAGGAGGTGAGTGGCGATCCAGTTGGCCGCACGGCTGAGTTACTGAGGGCTGTCGAGGGACTTAGCTATGCACGACTTTTGGAGAGGCATTTGGCGGATTATCAACCATTGTTTAGAAGGGTTACGGTAGATTTTGGGTTTACTTGGAAGACTAATTTACCCACGGGCGCTAGGATAAAACGGGTTATTGAGGAGGACGATCCGGGCTTGTTTGCGTTGTATTTGCAATTTGCGCGGTATCTGATGATTTCTGGATCTCGACCAGGATGTCATCCGCTAACGCTGCAAGGCAAATGGAACAATGTGACTAATCCTTCCTGGGAAGGCAAAATGACACTCAACATTAATCAACAAATGAACTACTGGATAGCGGAACCGGCTAATTTGAGCGAATGTCATGCGCCGATGTTTGACCTAGTAAGGGATTTGATGATTAGTGGGGCACGTATAGCACGGAATCACTATAATGCGCGTGGTTGGGTAGTTCACCATAATACGGATTTATGGCGTGGAGCAGCGCCTATTAATGGAAAGGATGGGTTATGGCCCACTGGGAGTGCGTGGTTGTGCCAGCATTTATGGGAGCACTTTTTGTATACCGGAGACACAAATTTTTTGATCAAGAGGGCATACCCAGCGATGAAATTTGCCGCCGAATTTTACTTGGATTTTTTAGTTGAGCATCCGAGTTATCCGGGATGGTTTGTAACGTGCCCATCGTATTCACCCGAGCACGATCATCCAGTATTTGGACCAAATGTGGCAGGGCCTACGATGGATAACGAATTAATTCGTGCCCTTTTCAAGAGTGTATTAGAAGCGGGACACATCGTTGGTGAGGAGGAGTCATTCTTGAGAGCTGTATCAAACATGTTGTTGAAATTACCGCCGCTTCAAATCGGCCGTTATGGGCAATTGCAGGAATGGTTGGAAGACGTGGATAGGCCCAACGATACGCATCGGCACTGTTCCCATTTAGTTGGGCTATACCCGGGGGATTCAATCAGTGTTTTTGACACTCCTGAATTGGCGATGGCCGCTAGAGTATCGGTCGATTGGCGTGGGTACATTTTTGGCGATAAGGGTTGGGCCAAGTCGTGGCGTGCGTGTCTTCGGGCGCGGCTTGGGGATGGTGAAACTGCATATCTGCATTTGACAAACTTGATAGTTCAAAACCTTTCCTCGAACATGATGTTTACCGACATACCAAACAGGCAAGTTGATGGTACCTTTGGTGCCGCCGCAGCTATGATCGAAATGATCATGCAAAGTCATCGAGGCGAAATCCATTTATTGCCTGCGCTTCCTCGTGCTTGGACGAATGGGATTGTAAAAGGATTGCGGGCCCGTGGAGGGTTTGAAGTAGACATAGTTTGGACTAACCATAAGCTATCGGAGGCGCGTATTACCTCGTTATGGGGAACAACCTGTAGTGTCCGCTCTAAATGGCCGATCGAGGTTCGACATGGCAATGAGTATTTGTATGTGGAGATGGTGAAGCCTGGTGTTTGGAAGTTCCCTACCACTCCTGGCGAGGTGTACGTGGTAGAACCAGCTGTGGTCTCCGAGGTTGAGCACAGTGCAATTGTAAAGGTAGAGGGAGGTTCGACATTGGTGATAACCAATGCAGCGTTCAGTAATCAGCGTGGTCTACGACTGTTGACATCTGACTTGGCTGCGAGTTTTACATTGGGGTTCACGAACCTACCTCCAGGGGACTACACGGTAGTGCTTGGGATAAATCGAACACGGCAAGGTGGTCGGTTTCAAGTTGGGATTGGTTTGAATCCTGATGTCACCAACCGTTTACCGGTGCTTTTAAATGCTCATTGTGCCACTGGATTTGTGTATGTTTTACCCACCAGGTTATTCACCGAGACTAACAGATTTGATTTCTGGACTAACATGTTGGAAGAGGTCGAACTCGTGCCTATCCGGATTCCCTCCAACGCGGTGTTATACCTGAAGTTCTGGCCGGAAGGTTCAACAGGTTCGACTAGCTGTGATTTAGAGTTGGACTATGTGAGATTCCATCCAGTGGTTCGCCGCCCAATAATGACGGCAACTTTGGGTCGTAGTGGATATATCTTGAGTTGGCCGGAGCACGCGAAGTTTTGGCAACTGAAATATTCGACAAATCTCACTAGCGAGGTGTGGCACGTTTGTCAAAGACCAGTTACAATCCTGGGAGGACAGTGTCAATTAGTTATCGAGCCTAGCATGGGCACCGAGTTTTACAGGCTTGAGTCAACGCCATAACACGCATCAGGGTGTTAACTATAAATTGTGTGCGATGCAGTTTGGTTTGGGATGGGTAGTCCGCGATAGATTTTTTGCTGGGGTCAGGCGTACAACTCGGGAGTCAACAGGCTGTTTATTCTACGTGGCCCTTTCGGGGGGTAGCGCTTTCAACCTTTGACAGGTGCAATACCCAAGAGCACAAAATACCCCACAGGCCTGAACGTAAAATGGCGTTTCCCATCCAGAAAACTGGAGAAGTGGTCTATCGTACGATACGGTAGAAGATCGAATCGTGGTTACTAAGTGGTAATGTGACGTTCCATTTTTCCTGCCTTAGCGTTGGTTCAACTGCTGGGAGGTCTTGCCATTGGCCCTGGGTGAGGTTGGTGCGGTATTGCAGTCTATAGCCTACGTTCACGCCTGGCCACGTGAGGAACACGTTGGTTTTATCGACTTCGATCTTCACGATAGGAGGCGGTGGGGAATATGAAAGATAACCGTAAAACTCTAGTTCGGCCACGTTACCCCAACTTGCATCTGGTGCTAGGTAACGCACATAGCGGAACGCCGAGGGGTTGGTAACGATCAACTCAGTGAAAACGCCTGCAGGTGGTGCAGCAGATACCCTACCAAGGGTGACTGCGTCACTAAAGTCAGGTCGATTCGCGCCTTGGAAAACGCCACCTATCATTCGCGACTCGAAACCTGCTCGAGGACAATAATTGATCTTAGTGATTACATTGCTTACGCCGAGTCCAAAATCGAGTCCAACCCAGTCACCATTACCAGGATCTGGGGCGTCGAAGAACGTAGTTAGGTCATTGTCAAATACCTTTTCGATTGTATTGCCTGAATTGTTCCATGAGCCGGGGGTACCGATGATCCTACCTGTAAGTTTTGGGAATTGGACCGCGGCTTCTGGGCTATTAGTTTCCATTCCTCCTACCAGAGCGCTTACGACGTAGTAATAGCCTTGTGTGACAGAAGTTACGTAATCAGTCCAATTTGTGGTTGTAAGGCCACTTGTGAGGATTACATATGGCCCAGCCCGATTTGTTGCTCGTTTAATGGTGTAACTTGCAGCGCCAGGCACTGTATTCCAGGTAAGATTTATTTGGACGGAGGAAACTGCGATTGGGGTTACCTGGATCAACGGCGGAGGCCAGCCCGGCAGGCTGACATTGTCGAATTTGGCCGTACACAGTGCGGAGTTGTTGTGTGCGGTGACTGCTAGGCCCACATAGGCTGTTGAAATGTTAGTCAAAACCACGCTTCCCAATGTATTCCAACTGATCCCATTAGGTGAACGGTATGCTGTGAAAGTATCGCCGTTGCGCACCAACCTAACCCAGTAAGGCGCACTGATGCCTGTGACGTTAATGAAGTTACATCCGCCTCCTGGGCTTGACCGGTATTGGAATGTGACTCCGTTGCCGGGCGTGACCGCTACTAGTGCATTTACTGCTCCAGGATCCAAGCTTTGGCGGATCATGACACCAGCTTTTGACCACGGATTCACGTTTTGGATAGAAACGACCCTTGCAGTGATACTAAAGTTGGTGCTGTTGGTCACAATGTACACGAATCGGAACGCATCCGCGGTGTTCCATATATCATCGCCCGAGCCAATAACTGTGAACGCACCGTTTGTGTAGATGGCACTGCCTGGTAACCCAACTGTCCCGATGTCTCGGCTAGTCCACGGTAACGGTACGCCCGATAGAGGGGTTGCGCTAACCTCTAAGGAGTCTGGGCTTTCACCAGCTAGTTCGTTCACTGCCGACACAACATAGTAGTATGTAGTCCTAGCGATTACTGCTCTATCTGTGTAATTGGTGGTAGTAACAACTGCGATGGTGGTGTACGGGCCCCCGCTCGTCGTAGCACGCTTTACATAATAGCAGGTCGAATTGCTTGAGCTAGTCCATGTTAAACGCACTTGTTCTATGTCCCCTGTGGCCTGGACGGATGCGGGAGTTGTGGGGTAAACCGGCGTCCAATTTGGTCCTGATACATGGTCGAACGTTGCGCCACAAAGTGTGTACAAGTTATGGCTGCTAAGTGCTAAGCCAACATAGGTTGAAGTGGGCATTGCGAAGGTTACACTTCCGAGTTGTGTCCAATTTGTCCCATCGGCCGAGTAATATCCTGCATAGGTATTGCCGTTTCGTGATAGTTTAAGCCAACATGGTGTGGTTGGCCCAGCTGCATTTGCGGTGGCGGTGTTGCCGCCTGTGGTTAAACGATATTGCCACACGACGCCATTGCGAGGGGTTACACCAATGAATACATTCGGTGCGTTTGAGGTTAAGCTTTGGCGGATCATGAGTCCGGCTTTAGACCAAGGGCTTATGTGATTTTCAAGGGAGGCGACTCGAGCAATGATTGTGCAGTCGCCAGTAGCTGGTAGATGGACGAATCTAAAAGCGTCAGCGGTCTGGGCAATGTCGGATCCTGACGCTATTACAGTAAACACACCATTTGAGAACATTGTCCCACCGGATAAACCCACTGGGCCAATGTCTTGAGTGAGCCATGGTGATGGTACATTGACTTTAGGAGTGGCACTTACTTCGGCTGAGGGCAAACTTTCACCGCCTAAGTTTAGTGCCGAGACGACGTAATAGTAGGTCGTTCCGCCAACTACACTGGTGTCGTTGTAGTTGGTGCCTGCGACACTGGCAATTGTGGAATAAGGTCCGCCACTTGTGGTAGATCGTTTTATCCTGTAGCTAGTAGCATTTGGTACCGCTGACCATCGGAGTGTTACACGTTCTATGTTGGAGGTAGATGTAACATTAGAGGGTGCTGCGGGAGGCAGCACTGGTGAGATTGGACCACCAAACTTCCACCAATTGATATTGAACAGATAACCGCTGCCGCCCGTGAACCGCAAACACAGGTTGTGGATGCCGGGGACATTGGTTACTGTGCAAGAGACGGTTGTCCACGTCTGCCAGCCACCTGTATTAGGTACGACGCAAGTTCCTATCAAAGTTCCGTTAGTGCCGCCGAGTCGTATTTCGATGTTGCCGCCGCTGGTGGCCGAGGCCACGCGGGCTTGGAAGTTAGTTGGACCGGTTCCGAAATCGACATTGTTGTAGGTTACGTAGGATCCATTTTGAATGAAGCCAATGTTTTTCCCGCCTTCGCTGCAGGTTTCAGGAGTCACACCTCGTCGTTGGTCATAGTCTTCTGCTTCGTTTTGTGTGTACGCAGAGCGTGGGATTGGGGGATCACTTATACCTGCGGCATCTGCCATTAAAAGAAAGTTCCAAAAATGTGGGCGCCAGACCTCGCCAGCCCAGTGGCCGGCACCGTTGATAGGCCACCATGCATGGGGGATGTTGTTGGGGACACAATAGTTATGTGCCGCTTCGCTTGCGCTGTATAGGCTGTCGGCTGTACCGCATGCGATAAGTAAGGTTTTCAGTTTTTGTTTTGCTTCAGCACCACCGTTCGGGAACAACGTACTATCTGCAGCTTTGTTGGGGGCGGCTGATGAAGGTGCCAGGTGCTGAAAAGTATCCAGATTAGCGCAGCCCACGTTGAAAGCGTAACCGCCACCCCATGAATATCCATAAATGCCACGGTGTGCAGCATCCCCGTAGGTAGAATACCGCGATTCAACAAATGGGATAGCGTCGTTAAGTGTCATTCCTGCCACATCACTCCGAGTGCCCGCGAACTGATCATCCAGAGCGACTATAATCACGGGTTTGATTTTTCCCTCGCCAATCAAGTTATCAGCTACGACGTTCGCGTATACGTTCCAGCTAGCAAAGATTGTATCTGGCCCCACCCCGATGCCCTGGTAACAGTAGATTACTGCATATTTTTGGTTCGTGTTGTAGTTTGGTGGCAAATAAACATGCATGGTCAGATTGCTGCCTGCAACCGACGAATAATAAGAAACGTTCCATTGTACAGTTCCTGCTGGGTATCGACCTGGTTGATCATACCCTGGTGGTGGCATGGTTGGCAGTGGTTGTGCTACCACGTATGCCGACATTACCGTGGCGCTGAATAGCAATATTGGGCGGCGGTTCATAGGTCAATTGTTCCTCGGTTAAGCTTTTTACTTGAGCAAGCGGTAGAACACAGTTGGCCAATTTGATATAGGCAAAGTAATTTGCCATTTATCACCCATGATTTGCGGCGCGGGCGAGGTAACGTTTAGCCATTCGCCTTCAATCAAGTTGGTTCGCCATTGGAGAGTGTACCCTGCACATTCAAGCGGCCATGACAAGGTTAGATCCGGTCCTGTTACGGCTAATGTGATCGATGGGCGCTCAGCGCTTAGTAGTCGTTGGGGGCCGAGGGCGTAGGAGGCGGCAATTTCTGAAGGTGTTAAGGCGACATTGTAAATGCGGAATTCGTCGAATTGCCCATTTAAGTATGGGTCAGGATATTGTGATTTACCCAGGTAGTTGAATGCTGTAAGGCCTAGGTCGGCGGGCCGAAGTGTCATTGAGTTGTTGGTGGCAACGGGGCTTCCGTTTATGTAGAGCACACCCGTATTGCCTTTTCTTGTCACGGCTATGTGGTGCCAGGCACCGGTTGTCAGCGCTACTGGTGCAGTGATTCGTTGTTCATTTGCGGCACCGTTGGTAGTGATTGCGAATCTGGGTGTGCCTGTGTCACCGGTACGAATTGTAAGGAACATGTTTGTGGTGGTGTTATGGCCAAAATCAAAAACGCGAGCCCAAGTATCCAAGGAATTTACGCATACCCAAGCTTCGATGGTGAAGTCAGACAAGGGGGCAACAATTCCGGCAGGCAATTGGACGTACTGGGACGACGTTGCGGCAAGTGCCACTTGTCCATTAGCCAATGTTCCACCATTAGGCAATGTCCCATCCCACGCCGGGCCACCTATTGAATCTCTTACTATGGAGCCGCCTGCTTCATTGAAACTATATCGATGGATTAATGAACCTAGGTTCAGAGGAAGTGTAGTTGCAATTGCTTGCGCGCTGTTAGTGCTTTCGCCTCCCGAGTTTACTGCGCTTACCACGTAGTAGTATGAGGTCTCGGGGGTTAACCCGTAATCGCAGTAGTTTGTGCCGGTAACGCTATAGGCGATGGTTGTATATGGTCCGCCGTCGGTGAGCGACCGTTTGATGTTGTATCCTGTGGCACTGGGTACTGCGTTCCAGCTGAGATTGATTTGGATGCTAGAGACGGGGGTAGCAGTTAGTCCGGTGGGTGCGTCCGGAGGCGAGAGTACGGGTGGCCATCCAGGTGCCGTTACTGAATCGAATAATGCTCCACATAGTGTGTTGTTATTGTGTGCGGTGAGTGCGAGCCCTACGTAGACCGTTGTTGGCATGCTGATTGTGACCGAGCTTCCCTGTTGCGTCCAATTTGTGCCGTCGAGCGATCGATAGGCTGTAAATGTATTGCCATTTCGTACAAGGCGGACCCAGTACGGTGCCATGAGTCCTGTTGTGTTTTGGTTTACGCTGTTTCCTCCCGCAGTGGAACGGTATTGGAAGGCCACGCCATTGCCAGGTGTGACACAAGCAAATGCATGTTGGGAATTCGCGTTAAGGCTGGCACGGATCATTACCCCTGCTTTGGCCCAGGGATCAGTATTTTGTACGCTGAGTATACGAGCGGTGATTACGCAATTACCCGTGACGGGCATGTAGATAAATCGGAATGCATCGGCTGTGCCCCATATGTCTGCGCCGGATCCTCGTGCGTCAAACACGCCTTTGCAGAAGGTAGCACTTCCAGCATACCCAACTGAACCTATATCCTGTGCTAGCCATGGGTATGGTAGGTCGAAGGTGGCTTCTTGGCTGTTGGGGGTTTCTTGTCCGTTTACCACAGCACTAACGACGTAGTAATATTTGGCCCCAAGCGGAATTGTATCGGTGTAATTTGTGGTTGGGACGCCGGTAGCCACAATTCCGTAAGGTCCACCTGGATTGAGAGAGCGTTTGACGTTGTAACTGGTGGCATTTGTAAAAGTACTCCAGACAATTTGGACTTGAGTTGGTGAGGTTGGTTTAACAGATACGATTTCTGGAGCAACTACCTGGCTTGACACTGATACGGGTGCGGAGTTTACGCTTTCGCCGGCGAGGTTCACTGCTGAGACCACGTATGAGTAAGCAATATTATTGGCGAGGTTTGTATCGGAGTAAGCTGTCCCAGTGACATTTGCAATAAGCACGTATGCGTTCCCGGTTCCGGTGCGGAGAGGAGCCCGTTTGACATTGTAGCTGGTGGCATTGGCTACGGGTTGCCAACTTAAGGCTACTTTCCCGGGACTTTCCGTAGCAAGGAGTCCAGTTGGAGCACTTGGTACGGTTACGTTTTGCCATCCAGGTACGTAGACGTTATCGAACACCGCTGTGCATAACTTTGAATTGTCGTGGCTGGTAACGGCCAATCCTGCATAAACTGTTGTTCCCATAGATATCGTGGTGCTGCCAATTTGTGTCCAAGTGACACCGTCCGGAGACCGGTATGCGGTGAAAGTGTTGCCGCTGCGGACAAGTCGTACCCAGTAGGGTGCACTGAGACCAGTTGTGTTGATATTGACGCTGTTTCCACCTGCTGAGGATCGGTATTGAAAAGCGACGCCATTGGCTGGGGTGACACAAACAAATGCATGTTGGGAATTGGCGGTCAGGCTAGCCCGGATCATTACGCCTGCTTTAGCCCAGCCGTGTGTATCTTGGACTGAGAGCACACGCGCTGTGATAGTAAAGTTTCCACTTACTGGGACGTACACGAACCGGAAACCGTCAGCCGTACCCCAAATGTCTGCGCCGGAACCTGAGACTGTGAACTGTCCATTAGTGAAAGTGACACTGCCGGTGAGGTTGACTGTGCCGATGTCTTGGGACTGCCATGGCGCGGGTGGGCTTGGAGTAACTTCTGGGCTGTTAGCACTTTCTATCCCATCGAAGACTGCAGACACAACGTAATAGTATTTTATGCCAGCAGCGACGGTATCGGTGAAATTGGTGGTAGTGATTCCTGTAGCCACCAATGAATATGGTCCCCCGCTAGTGGTAGAGCGTTTTACGTTGTAGGAGGTAGCTCCAGGGACGCCGTTCCAAGCCAATGTGACTTGAGTTTCGGACGAGGCGGTAGCACGGAGTCCTGTTGGGAACGCAAATGCGTAAGGTGGGATAGGCCGCCATTGTTGTGACAAAGCAAGCGGGGAGTAATCTTGTCTTATGACTGGGGATGGATTAGTGGGGGCCACATCCAAGGTTAGGCCTGAGCTGACGATGAGGAACCGGTAAAATCCGGCAGCCATTGGTACTGGGATAAAACATCTATCATCGCTTGTGCTCCAGGATGAAACCAAGTTTAAGATATCTTGGGACCCATTCCAGCTATAGTTATTTGGTGCGGCACAAATCTTGTACTGGCCTCCACCCATGTGGTATAAGTGCCACAATAATGATGTTGCGTCGGAGTCTGGTGTGACTTGGAGCAAATTGGTATCGGTCATGGGTGCAATGCATCGACCGGTGGCGGCGTTTACGATCTTATAAGTGCCATTTGGGATGATGTTGTTGGTTGTCGGTGAAAGTTCCAACCAGTTCAGATCAAACCCGCCTATTGGGAATGTGAGTCGTATTTTTTGTCGGCCAAACCCGAGGAAGACCGGGATGGTAGCTGTGTTCCACGTGTTGTATGATCCGGTGGGAGGCAGATTACGTGGTCCGGTCGAGTAAGTGGCGTAACTAATAACTTCCACGCTGGATCCTGGGTTTGGTGTAGCGTATCGAAGCCGAAGGTCGTACCAGCCTGGCTCTCGCACGAGGATGGTATATTCAAGCCATTCGCCGCTAGCTGTGGTTACGGCGTATCCACCGCCTGTGTCAGTGCATATTTTGATATCCACTGCTTCGTCTGGACGGTACTGTCCGCCTGTATTGGCAGGATCGTTGTCATGATATGAAATTCCTTCGCCGCCCCAGTCGAAATCCTCAGCTTCGATTCGGAGGGTTCCGGTGAGGAAGTCGTTAACCCAGTTAGCTACTGTGGCGCGAGCCTGACCGTTATTGCCGTAGACACCTCGGCGTGGTGGCCATGTGCCGAAGTCGGGGATCCAGGACAAACCCGTATTTTCAACTACATTTTTGAACAAATCATCCCTAGTTACAGGGTCTGAGACGCCTGATGGGGGGATATATTGGAAGGTGAGCCACGAGACACCCATACGTTCTAAGTCAGCTGTAAGTTCAGCTTCTAATGCAATTCCCCTGCTGGTACCCCACCGCATCCAACCGAACTCGGTCATGAAGCATGGGTAACCGGCATTGATGAGTGTCTGGACTGCGGTTGCGGTGCCTTCCCAACCGCCGTAGCCATGGAATGCTACGGCCTCGTTTGTCCACACGACGTTTTCGGTTCCGAATACAGCTTTGTTAAATGCGCGGATGTCGGTTAGGGCGGCGTTTGCGCCTCCAGTACCTGCGAAAACTGCGTATGAGAAAAGGAGCACGGGGGTGTTGGGTGCGTAGCTGCGAATTGTTTTGTAACATTCGATTTCGAGTGTTAATCCATTGGACGGGGTTGTAGCCGTGAGGTAGGGAGGTCCCCAAGCAACCGGCTCATTATGGATTTCGTAGATGACGTGTGTTTCATTGGCATATCGGGGCGCGTAGATTTTCCAGAAATTAGTTGCCCAGGCTAGGTTGTGGTTCCCGTTGTTTGCCCCGTTTCCAATTGTCATGATTAAGTACAAACCGAGATCTCGGGTGTATTGGACGATTTTATCTACTTCGGCCATGTTGTAACCTGGGGCGGTACTACCAGGGTTGGGGTAATTGGGGTCGAATACCTCGGCATACAAATGAACGGCATTGAATCCCAGTTCCTTAATTCTAGCAATTTGATTAGATGGCGCTGCCGAGGTCCATTCGGTGGAAGTGTATGGACCGCGTAACAGGTTGCCGTTGTCAGCGACGAATGTTGTTCGAGCAGCATTCAGCCGCGGTCGCCCACGGGGGATTGTGATCTGGGCTTCGATGCTTTGGGCGAGTATAAACAAAGTTAACGATCCGTAACCCAATAGGTGGCTAAGTTGCTTTCGGTTCATGGCGCATGGTTTTAATAATCGTTTTTCTCGCTAATGTCACTGCTTTACGTTGAGGTAAAAATCGCATTTACGGATGGTCATTGCGGGAGGTAGCTGGAATTACAGAGATTTCTGCTGCGCTTGTCCAACCGCTGTTCCAAACGGTGCGTAGTGATGTGAATCGGAAATATCGTGCTTCGACGGGCGGAAATCGCACCTCCTGAAGGGAGGGGTTATTTTGAATATTTGCAAATGACCTGTACGGTATGTTGGTGATCCAGTTTATCCCGTCGAGGCTTGTTTCAAATCGGAACCTTTCCACTACGCCGTTAAGGAGTCCGTCTTGGCGTGGCAGGTAAGTGAAACCAGCGATGCGGTTCGTTTTACCCATGTCCACGATGATGTAATGTGGTTGTTTTAAGTCTTCGTTCCATCGTGTATGCCAGATTGTACTNGAATTCCCGTCAATTGCCCTTGCAGCGGCGTTGTCGNCCCGTTGGGTTTCTTCGCTATCGACTTCAACGACTTTCCAACCGAAAGGCATCATGCCAGCAAACACGCGTGTGCCAANGATACCCAGGGTTCCATCTGGCAATAGATTAGCAGCCTTTACGGTGACAGTTCGGTCGGATGGGAGTTGAATTGGCCCCATGTACACAGGAGATTGTGGTGTTGGATCAGTACCATCTAGCGTGTAAACAATTTTATGTCCTGTTTGGTTGCTCAGTTTGATTGCCCCGTTGGTGTCACGATCTGAAATTACCGGCGGCAGTGTTGCGAGCGATTGTTTAAATACTCCGATTTCGGCGATGGTGGGTTCCAATCTTGAAGCGACAATACGTATACGCAGTTGGTCTGTGGTAACGGGGGATTTCAACCGGATGAGTCTTCGATAACCAACTGTGGTTAGTTCTTCTCCATTTATGGGTTCAGCTACGGTCCAGTTCGTACCGGTGAATACCTCGATGGTAAAGGCTTCGATGCGTTGGCTACGTTGAGCTACGGCTTCTTGGAGTGAGACAACATCGAAAGTGACTTGGCTAGGCAAAGTAAGTGTAAGTACGGCGTTTGTTTTGCCTGGAGCGGCTTCCCACCATGAATCTAAGTTTCCATCTAATGCAAGGGTGGCTGGGTTGGTCGGATTAGAATTGTCTGCGATGATTTGTGCTTTGCTTGCTAGGTTGTTAGCAAATGTTTCTCGGAGTATGCGGGCTGTTTTAGCCAAGGCATCTAGCTGATTGTCGGGGATCAAGCCGCGTTTATCGGGTGAAAGATTGAGTAGGAGATTTCCGTTGCGTCCTACTGAGGTGTAGTAAATATCAACTAATTGTGTTACGGTCCGAGGCTGCTTATGTGAGGCCCAAAACCACTGGTTGTTTTGGAGGATGGTGGTGTTGACTTCTGCAGGGTACCACCATAGATACGAACCAGGCGTTAGCTTTGCACGGCTGCCGAGGTCGCCAGCGGTCATATCCGGCCAGTGGAATTTATCTGGTGGGGCAGAAAGTGGTATAACACTCCACTCAGTAGTGCGGCCTATTCCGCTTTCGTTACCCACCCAGCGAACATCGGGTCCTTTAACCGCGATCACGGCCTGTGGTTGAAGCTTACGGATCAAGTCGTACCATGCTTGATAGTCATATTGTTCAGGGACGCTTGGGTCTGGGTTTGCTCCGTCGAACCAGACTTCATAAATGGGACCGTACCCGGTAAGCAACTCATACAACTGATTTAGGAAGTATCGATTGTAATCGTTTACCACATACATGTAGCTTTGGAATCCAGGGGGCGGTGTGCGTCCTTTCATAGGATTTGTTTGAAAACTGTCGGGATCGGTAGGGATGATTGATGGTACCTTCTTGCTACCGTTTCCATAATACCTGTTTGGGTTTTTAGGGTTTGTTTTTAGTTGGTAAAGGTCTGCAGGTGAGAGATAAATCCCCAGCTTGACCCCGTGTGCACGGGCTGCTTCGGCCACTTCGCGGACCAGATCGCCTTTGCCGTCTCGCCACGGGCTAGAAGCTACTGAATGACGCGTATAACGCGTGGGCCATAAACAGAAACCGTCGTGGTGTTTTGCCACCAATACGAGTAATTTGCCCCCGAAATTAGTTATAGCTCGCATCCATTGATTGGGGTCGAGTTCTTTTGGGTTGAAAATGGACGGATCCTCACGGCCTGAACCCCATTCGACCTGTGTGAACGTGTTTACACCGAAATGGATGAAAAACGTGCGTTCAAGGCGCATCCATGCGATTTGGTTTGGCCGCGGCAGTACTTTTGCCGCTTTCTCCACAACTACAGTAGGTGGGTCACCCTCCTGGATTATGTGCATTGTTGCGTACGGAATAATCAAATCTTGGTTTGACGCACCCCCTGCAGTTGGTGCATCTCCGTTACCTAAAGTGGGATAAAAGGCGGAAATGAGTGCTAGGAAAGTGGTTACTACGAGTTTACTAGTAGTTATAAGGTTGAAGGTGCTTGAGGTTATGCCGTGTGGTCGCGTGTGATCTGCTTTTAGCGCGTCTGCAGTAGGATAAATGGAGAGTAGGGCTTGGACGGTTGCGTTTTTTCTAAACACGGGCTTGTGATTTGGGTGTGTATGGCTCATAGGGCGCTCAATAGTTGTATTTCTGATTCCTGGATTGGCGTTGGGGTAGTGATGGGTGAAACAAAATTCGTTGATTACAAGTTTGCCCATTTTATTGGACTGTTACTGTGGTAGTTGCTGGCCTCAAGCCTGGTCCTTCGGCTTTTAAGGTAATTTTACCCCGTTTTCCAGTGGGACGTAGGATTACAAGTCCCCTTCCCAGATAAGTTTCTAATTTTGGAGTGCGGAAGCTGGCTGGTTTATTAGGTGCGCCAGTTCCCACAGCGGCTAATTCTCCAGCGCCCTTGACCGTAAATTGGATGGACATTTCTGCGTATGGCACATGCAAACCACGCTCGTCGGTGATTTCCACAGTCACATAGCAAAGATCGTTTCGGTCAGCTTGTATACTGACTCGGTCTGGCGAGAGCCTGATTTTTTTCGGTGGGCCGGCTGTTTTAAGGACCTTTTCTGCCACAGGTTTATCAGCGATTAGGCCGAGTGCGCGGAGTTGGCCCGGCTCGTAAGGAACGCTAAATTTCACCTTGAGTTTGGAGTTTGGTGTCACCGGTTTCTCACCAATGATCCGACCGTTTAGTTCTAGACGTACTTTTTCGCAGCGTGAGTATATGGTGACTTCCATGTTTTTTCCTTCACACCCTGGCCAAGTCCAACTGGGTAATTCATTGGGCCATCCCCAGCTACTGACACGCTCGAACGTGCCCTCCGGCAAAGGTACATGGACCATTATTTCGAGTTGGCTTCTACCCCAAACGACGTCCCTGTAATAGGACTGAGGTTTTTTAAAACCGCAAATGTCTAGGTCACCACACCACGCGATGATCCATGGCCAAGGGCGCAGGAAACTTTCGGTTTCGGTGCTTAGGATAGCGTGGCCGATACCTGTCTCGCCGAGATAGTCCATTGCAGTCCATACAAAGTCTCCAATTACGTACGGATGTTTTTGCATCAATTGCCAACAATCGAATGCATCCCGGGGGAACGATTCGGTGCCCATAATGACTCGGTTTGGATGACGTCTATGGTCGGACTCGTATTTACCAAGCAGGTAGTTATAACCGGCCACGTCGAGGTGGACGAATGCTGGGTCTGAGAGTCGGTCCCAGTTACGCATTACCTCACCCCAGTCTGAACAGATAGCTTGAGTGATTGGTCTTGTGGGGTCATGGCTCAGNACTGCGTCTCGAAGCATTTTTGCGGTTTGTTGGCCAAGTGGTTGGAATTGNTCGGGAATTTCGTTGCCGATTGACCACATTATGACTGAGGGATGGTTACGATCCCGTCGAACCATGGAAGCGATATCCTTGAGCGCCCATTCTTTAAAGTATAGGTGATAGTCATGTGGATTTTTGCCTATGTTCCAGCAGTCGAATGCCTCATCGATCACAAGGATTCCGAGCTCATCACATGCATCGAGGAATGCTGGTGATGGTGGGTTATGTGCGGTACGGACTGCATTGAACCCATTTGCTTTTATCAATTCTACGCGTCGTCGTTCTGCGCGGTCAATGGCAGCTGCGCCAAGCGGGCCATTGTCGTGATGTACACAACCACCTAAGAGCTTAATTGGCTTGCCGTTGAGGCGTAGTCCATTTTGAGCGTCAATCTCCACTTTGCGTATGCCGAACCGGGTGGAGACTTTATCAAGCACTTTATTGTTGGTTAGGAGTGTGACTTCCGCGGTGTAAAGTGATGGTGATTCAGTCGACCACAGCTCTGGCGTTTGAACTTCGATATTCTGCTCCACAATTTGTGTGGTGTTGGGCGGGATTTGGATTGGGTGTCTTACTTCTTTTACTTTGCTTTTACGGGGGTTGAGGATGCGGATGTTCACGAGAACATCCGAGTTGGTGCTGGTGCTGTTGCATACTTCGGTGGAGATTTTGACTATTGCTTTTTCGGGTGAGACCTCCGGGGTAGTTATGAACACCCCCCATGTGGGGATGTAAATCCGGTCGGTAATGGTTAGCCACACGTGGCGGTATATACCCGACCCTGAGTACCAACGACTGTTTTTCCCCTCGTTTTTGACTTGCACAGCTAGCACATTTGTTTGACGCGGGGGTCTCAAATAGGGCGTGAGTTCAAATTCGAAACTTGTGTACCCATAGGGATGATTGCCGAGGTAATGTCCATTGATCCAGAAATCGGCGTTCATGTAAACACCATCGAATCTTACTGATATTCGTTTTCCGGTTTCTTGGGGTTTAAGCACAAAGTGTTTTCGGTACCAACCTCTTCCTCCTACCACGTAGCCAGTGGCGGTACCGCCTTCACTGAGACTGGTATCGAAAGGCCCAATTCGCTCCGATTTAACCCCTTGCTCGTAGATACCTCCCACACCGGTTGCGTCATATACGCGTACCGCAATCAGGTCGGAGCCATCGCCACGGACGAGTGAGGCGGGGACCTCGTATCGTCGTGGGGTTGCCCAGGCACTCTGGTATTGTGGCGGGAAGGATCCAGTGGCGCCTATACGGACGCCGTTGAAAAACGTCTCGTCCACATCGTCGATTAGCCCCAATAGGAGAATGAAGTTTGTGCCTTTGAATTCATCGGGGATTGTGATTCGTTTACGGTACCAACCGTAAGCGTTGTCATTTGTGTAGCCGGAATGACGCTCCCAGGTGTTTGGCAACGTGACTATTTGCCAAGAACTATCGTCGTAGTCGGGTTCTTTCCAGGCTGGGTCATCGCCTTTTTGGAATCGCCATTGGCCGGGCACTATGGGAAGTTCTGGCGGAAAGTTTGTACGCGGAGGCAGGTCTTCGATGCTCCAATCGTGAGGGAGATCGATCACCCGCCAGGTGGAATCGTCAAACTCGGGTGATTCTGCACCTTGAATGTCGCCTCGGTAAAACAGCCATTCTGAATCGAATAGGCGGTCTCGTTCGAAATTTTTGCCGGGTAAACCGGTGGGGCTGCTTAGTATGAGTACAACGCCGCAGATGAGAACTGGCAATCTATTGATTTTTGGGTTCATAGTGTTTTTGGTGCGAAGGTTTCAAGTAAATTACGGAACCTCCTGCAGGGCGAATGGACATGGAAATCCGGTGACCCTTTTTAACTGGTTGTTCCTCGCGTAGCCATGCATCGGGACGCTCCGGGTGGTCTCCGAGCTTGGTCATATGATAATTTCCCCGGCCCAAGAAGTTTAAGGTTATATCGAGTTTTGTGGTTGTTGGACCGTTGAGTATGCCAATGAACCATTCTTTTCCCTTTCGCCTGGCGAAGGCAACGCATTTACCGATTTCGCTTCCGGGTAGGACGATGGTTTCGTCCCAGGTAGCTGGGATGGATTTGAGCACATCTAATGCGGGGTCGCTAAGGTAGTTGGTTGGGTGATCGGCATAACAGAGGAATGGAGATGTGTAGATGATTGCCTGAGCTAGTTCATGTGCCCAAGTATACCCACGTAACTCGCGGGGGTTAAATACCGTGGGGGTATAATCCCCCGGTCCTATCACGTATCGTGTAAATGGCAGGATGCAATTATGTTCGGGTGGAAGTGTGCGGTTGTAGCGGATGATGTGGTATTCGTGTCCTCGGACTGATTCACGAGTCAATTCATTGGGCCAGGTACGTTGTCGGCCGACTGGTTTATTTGCCCCGTGAAAATTGACCATTAATTTACGCGCAGCAGCGTCACGTAGCGTTTCCTCGTACCAATTGATCCATCGAACACTTGCTTCTGGGATGAAATCGATTTTCACTCCGACCACGCCAGCAGCCACGGCCCGGTCGAAGAAATTTGTTCGGCGAGTAAACTCAGGGATTTCTTTGCTATCGACCCAGCACCAGATTTTCACGCCTTGGGCTTTGGCGTATTCGCAAACCTCGCGGAGACATGCCCATCTGTCTTTATCGCCGTCTCGCCAATCTTTCCAGCCTTCGTCCACCAGGTAATATTCGAATCCCAGTTGTTTTGTCCAATCCACCCACTGTTTTTGTTCTGCAAACGATGGTGCGCCTATAGCCCACCAGTGCCAGAGGCACCGGCCTGGTTTAATCCACTCGGCGTTTCTCAATTCCGGTATTGGTGGAGGACACAAGTTTGGTATCAAGTCGCTATTTACCAGGTCGTTAAGGTTCCGCGCTAATAACACTACGCGCCATGGTTGGGTTACAGCTGAGTCGGTTGTCCAGCCGCGCCGATTTTGAGGAGCATGGAAATATCCTTGAAAGGCGCGATCANGGGTAACTTCCACTGCCAGATCGCAGTAATTTATCACATCGGCTTCGGTTATCAGGGCGTATCCACCACCGTCCAGACTGAAAGTTATGGGCAGGGCGATGATTGTTCCGGGTTTGAGATCCTTGAGCCGAGTGCCTCGGAAGATTTCTTCGTAACCCCAGGCATCAGTTTGGTACCATGCGATTGGGTTGTCTGCGATCCGCCACTGTGTGATTTCTTTTTCAATTTTACGGCCTGGTTTGGCTTGCAATCGCATTCGCAATGCCACTCCGTCGTTGTAGGCTCTTACGTCTAGATAGTACGATTCGCCTTGGCTAGTCTGTACTGGAATGGTTGCATGTCTACAATGGTTTGTGGCCCAGGCATGTCCGCCGTGCATTGGGTAAGTCTCTTTGATAGTTTGAATGCGGGGTTTTCCCAGGACGATGTTTGTCCCTAGATCCACGCCGTCAGAAATGATTCCGAAACGCGACCAACAGACTATTTCTCGGTTATCTATAGTGACTCGGTACTGCAAGGCATCTTGGTCGGTAAGGATCACCTGCACCTTGCGGTCTGGTGATTTTATGATTATTTCGGTTGGCCTAGCGTGAGGGATGAGAGCGGCCAAGCAAAGCAATGTGTAAGTTCTCCATTTCATTTTGCCAGGCGGGTTTTATTCGAATATTAATGCGTCGACTGCCACCGGGCCTGGGCCGCGATTGATTATGGCAACGGTGTGTTCTTGTGGGTTCAAGTCTTGGACTTCAAAGACAACTTGTTGAGCTAGGCGCGGGCCGTTAGTAGACAGGTCTGCAATGCCGCGCGACACACCGTCTATTATGACCTCGATTTTTCCGGCCTCGGGTTCTTTAGGTGCAATAATTTTCACGGCCTTGCCTTTGAACCGGCAGCTCCAAACGGTTCCTGGGGTTTCGCTGATCGTTAGGTCGTTGTTGTATTCCCCAGTGCCCAGGTTGCATTTCCTAATCCAGCCGATGTAGGAAGCGCCTGGGTCATCGTCGTTGAACCATGGTTTATCATGGGTTATCCGAAGCACCCGCGTGCGCGTAGCCAAATTAGTATCTTTGATGCCAGAGAAAGGCTGGATTGGTGCAGTTGGATTTACTGTTAAACCGGTTGTGTCTTGGACAAACTGCAAGGGGGTATCTTGTCCGATTAGCTCGACGGTAATGACCTTGCCAAGCGTGGCTCCGCCAGCGGCGAGTGCTTTGAGTGTGATTGGACTTCCGTCCCAGTCAAGGAGGATGGCGTAAACTTTGCCATTGTTTCTGGTATAGTGAACTGACAGCGATTTTTCGCTGCAAACTTCGAATGGGCGGGACCCGTAAATAGCCTCTCGGTTAATTCTTAGCCAGGCACCGACGTCCCTTGCAATTTGAACCAATTCGGGGTCGAGGTCGCCTCGACCTCTTTGACTTAGGTTCATTATCATGGAACCGTTGCGAGACACGATTTGGGTCAGTAACCGTATGACCTCCCAAGCTCGCATGTATTTTTGGCCTTTTCTGTAATGCCAGTCACCGTTGGTTACTTCGGTTTGGAATGGGTAAGGCATTATTTGGGGTTCGATATCTGCCTCCATGCTTTTAACCAAGGCGCGCTCTACCACGGGGACCAGTTCTGGGTTTTTGAAGCTGTTGTATCTGCCGCCTATACACTTGAGGTTTATCACCACGTCCATCTTGCCGGTGTTCCATTGCAATGACTTATTGTAAAAGTGAGCTACCAGTTGTGGTGCTAGGAAACCCAGGCCCATTTTGACCCCCAAATCTATCAAGGTGTCTCCAGCAGCCTCGTCAAAATATATGAAGTCGGGTCGGTACTTGGTGATTGCATCGTCAACGCGCCACATGAACTGGTTTGCGTAGGGGGAGCGCAGCGAATCGTCGTCAGCGCTGTGAGGTGGCCCATATAGATCCACTGGGTCCATACCTTCCCACCATTTACCTCGGCCGTCGCGAATGGTTTGGAGCGCGTCGTATGGTACTCCTTTTTTAGGCCCTTTTTTGTCGCTTGTATATCGTACAGGCATGAACTGACCCCATGTCCGTGGCGGGCTATTATGGAAGCCTATACCGAACCGCATGCCTTTCTTGCGTGCGACCTTTTCCCATGTACCGACGATATCTACTTTTGGACCCACTCGGACAGAGTTCCAAGGTTGGTATGTGGAGTCCCAGCAATCAAAGTTGTCGTGATGAACCCCCATCGCCATGAAATATCGTGCCCCCATTTCAATGTACAGATCCATGAGTTCTTCGGGATTCCAGCGATCAATTACCCAGTTATGGCAGATGTCTTTATAGCCGTATTCGGATGGGTGACCGAAGTTTCGGAGGTGATGATAGTATTGCCAATGGCCTTCTTGGTACATGCCTCTGGCGTACCAGTCACCGCTTTCTGGCATTGATTGTGGTGTCCAGTGTGACCATGCTCCAAATTTGGCGTCACGCCACCATTGCGGAGCTTGGTATAGTTGAGCAAGCTTATACCAATCGGGTTCGTAAGGTCCAGATGCTACGGGCAAGGGTGGCAGATTCCAAATGTCGGGTGGCAACCCTAAATCACCGTCTCCTAGTAGAATCCTGTCGATGGTTACGGCAACGTCGTCCGAGTTAATGCAAACCGCTACTGTAGATTTGGCAGGTACTTCCAAATCAATTTTTGCCCACAAGTAAGAATCGATAAACGCACCTGAGGAGTGAACGTTTACCTTCCGTGCAAGCTGATTGTTGACCATTACGCTTATTGTACCGGCGTTGGTGGTTGCGTACCGAATCGCCAGCTTAGAGGCAGTTGGTATGCGAGTGAACTGTACCCCTTGGCCAGGACAGAGTAACTGTATTGCTTTGCCCTTTGAAGCTGCGGCATCTTTTACTTGCAAAGGATTTCCTATCGGCTTTCCGGATTCCGCTTCATAGGCATAAACTTTCGATCCGGATCTAGGTGTTGACTTTTGGGGGAGTCCGGCTGCTTGGGCTTTATGTGGTGTAAGGCCAGACGTGGAAAAAATAAGTGACCAACTGCAGTAAATCAGGGCGGTTGCAGTGGATGGGAGCCTCGTTAGGGATGTGGATGATTTGGTTTTCATGTACGCGGTTTTCAAACGTTTGTTGAAAGGTAATCTTTTCCCTCTTTCCGAGGAGATGCTTTGACAACCCAGAGTTAGTTAGTCCCGGTTACTCCAAAAATCTCCACCAGTTCAAGTTGAGCAGGTAGCCTGGACCACCAGTAAATTTAAGGTACAAGTCATGACGACCGGTTACTTTTTCGACTTTGGCGGTTTTGGTGACCCATGATTGCCACCCACCTGTGTTTTCTACTTTGCAGGTACCAATTAGTGGACCATCTGGGCGGTCCAACCGTATTTCGATGGTGCCGCCCTCGGTTGCAGAAGCAACTCGGAATTCTATTGCACTGGCACCATTACCGAAGTCTACTCCTGCGTACATCACCCAATCGCCGTTTTGGATAAATCCGATGTTTTTCCCACCTTCTGCGCAATTCTCAGTTAGAATCCCCTCGTCGGCCGTAAATGTCTCGGCTTCGTTCTTCTCGAACGCGGACCGGAACGTTGCAGCTACATGTAAGGGAGCCGCAATTGTATTGCCTAGGGAATCACGGTATTTGACTTTGATTGTAGTGGTGCCTGCCTCAAGTCCGACTAGCACACCGTTTGTAACCGTGGCAATCTTTGGGTTTTCCACTTCGTATTCCAGGTAAGGAGTTGCGTCTTCCTGATGCCCGTCTTGGAACTCCACAATTGCTGAAATAGGCCAGGTATCGCCAGCATGGACCATTACGCGCGAAGCGTTGAGCAATAGTTTACTAGCGGTCAATTCTTTCTTTAATTCACCCACAATCACGATTAGGTCCTCACTTTTATCGTTATAGCTCGCTTTTATGCGCGTTTGACCGGGTGCTTTCCCAAGCACGACGCCGTTTTGCACCACAGCAACCTGTGGGTTTTCTACTTCGAACTTTGCATTACCAGTCACATCTTTGCTTGATCCGTCGGAGTATACGGCTAACACGCGGACTTGAGTCTTATTTGCAGGTCCTGGTGCGGCATCGATTTTGTACCTCTCCAATGCGGTGCTGATACCGACCAAAGTTGCTGGGACACGTTTCGGAGCGAATTGCCAAGCATCAAATTTGCAAAGTCTGACCAGGCCGGAGCCCTTGAACACAAAGAACAGATCATGCACACCTGTGGCACCTGAGATAGGGATGGTTTTTGTTTTCCACGCACCGTCGGTGAAGTCGATGGGCAAGACCCCAATAATTGGACCGTCGACGCTTCCGAGGTGTAATTCAATCGCCCCACTTTGGACAATGCCCGGTTTAGTTTCACTGGCAAACGTAGCGGTGAACGTGCTGGCACCGATGGAGCCGAAGTCGACCCCAGCCACTTTGATAAAGGCACGCTCGCGTACGGGGAATACAAACACCCGGCGATTGGCATCTTGATCACTCTTAATGCCTTCGCTCCAACATATGGTTTCGCCTTCGTTCTTAGCGTACGGGTTAAGGGGTTCGATTTGCGGTACGCTTGGCACTGGTGCACCTTTGCCCCACCAAGGCACCTTTTTGATCGTTCCGTCTTCATTGTAAGTCATTTCAGCTACACAAACTGATCGCCGTTCAAGTTTTCGTCTATTGCCTTGGATAGCAAACCATAGTTCGTAGTTAAGCCCGAACACATACCATTTGCCTTTGTATTCGACTATGCCTGGGTGGTTACCGTCTGAAAGCGGGCTAGGATCCATTATTAAGCCCATGCATTTCCAGGGACCAGTTGGGCTGTCGCTGATGGCGTATGCGATACCCTCAGGGCAGCACCGTGAGGCCCAAGCCATGTAATATCGGTTATTTCGTTTCCACACCCAGGGGCCTTCGGTGTAGGCGGCTTCGGGCGGAGCACCAGTAAAATCTATGTGCATCTGCTGGATTTCGCCTGAGGTGGAAATCATGTCTTCGTTGAGTTTAATGCAGAAACACGGTCCGTTGCCTCCCCAGTACAAATATGCTTGTCCGTCGTCGTCAATGAACACTGCCGGGTCGTAATCGCCATCTCGATCCCGAAAAATCAGGGGTTTTCCGAGGGGGTCAACGTACGGACCGGCGGGGTGATCAGCCACTGCAACGCCGATAGCAGTCATTCTGCCGCGGTATTGTACGGGGCAATAAAGGTAAAATTTTCCGTTTCGCTCTATGCAGTGCGGGGCCCACGCATTAACGCCGTCTGCCCATTTGAATGTCCTGTATGGTTCGCGGACGCCAGCAATTATGCCGTGCTCGGTCCAGTTGACCATATCCTTGGTCGAGTAACACAGCCAGTTATACATCTTAAATCCGATGGCGTCGTCTTCATCGTGGCTTGTGATCAGGTATAATGTGTCTCCGGACACAAACGGTGCTGGATCTGCTGTGAATTTCGTTTGGATGATTGGATTTTCACCGAAGAGGCGCAGTGTGGTAAAAACCGCAAGCCACACCACTGAGGACAAGATCGCCTTTTTCATATCCAGAAGCATCTCCTTCGTTTAACAAGACGCGCCGGAAAAGTGAATATGTCAAATGTCATATTTTACGGGGCGCTTCGTACGTTCTGGGGCGGACAAAGCACCCTGTAGGTTTTCTTCCCAGACTTGTTTCACGAAAGTTCTAGGGCCTCCTCTCTAGTGCTCAATCTCGATGTAGCGGCTTTATACGGTGTGTTTTCCAGCGCGAAGATTAACTGGTGTCTTATTGTTTTTCAGAGGCTTCTTCTACGCCGAGTTCGGCTACGGTTGCGAATGGCTGGCCTAGGTGTTCACTTAAAGCCACCAGTTTTAGGTAACGTGCTTTTGTGGGTTTAGGCAGGCCGATTCGGAATTTGTCAGCGTCTCGCGGTATACGCCCCTTGATGACGGGTTGCCCCCAGTTCTGGCCGTCATTTGATAGATAAATTTCGTAATCTCGGATATGTCCATTTTCCATGTCTACACGTGCAACGTAGTGCACAGCAGTAATGTTGACTTCCCGGCCGAGGTCAATAACCAGAAAATGGGGTGGTTGCGCAGGTTCGCCACTCCAACGACTATGCCAGAAAGTGTCCTCGTTACCGTCTACTGCGTGATGAATTTCTCCCTCGCCAGGCTCATAACTACTTGCAGCGATAGCTTTGCCTCGGATAAGTGGTGGTTTGGGCTTGGCGATTTTTTCAACTGGTACAGGGGTTGGTTTAGCCCTAATTATCGGTACACCTAGGCGTCCAACAGTTACGAAGTCTTTTGTGCCTGCGGGTAACAAGCGGAGAACATAGGAGAACGTGGCGGGTTCAGACCAAACAATGTATTGGTCTAATGGGCGTGGCCCACAACCGGCGGAGCCTACCCCTAACGTCCGTTTGGCGATGACTAATACGTTATTTGTGCTTGGTGGCAGATCAATCGAGTATTCGGTCGGGTGCAAAACCTCGTCCGGATAAGGCAAAGCAGAGAACTGTATTACGCCTTCGTCGGCTTGGGCCATAAGTGCTGGTAGACGTGATCCATATACTGCCACCCATCGAACATCCTCATGATTTCCGCATTCCATGGGTTTAGCGTAGGGGGTCATTAACTCGTGAGTCGTAGCTGAGTATAGTCCTACGTCAGACCCACGCTTTCTATCGGCATAGTTTTCCATGGGACCGCGGCCGAGATATGTCACTTGGGCATATTCAGGCAATAATTGTAGCCGCACACCTAAGCGTGCCCATGGGATGCGTCGACCGCTAGGTGTGACTGCGTTGTCTGACACGATAGTTCCGTCACCGTAGAGGGTATAAACCACCGAGTGGGCAACGACGTAGTCTTGCCTGCCTTCGGCTAGGATTACTGCTTCGATACGGACTTCGCTTGGTCTGGGTTGAGAAACGCTAACTTGCTGGACGGAGCGTTTAAGATCCAGTAGACCATACCGCTGCCAGTCTCGGAATGCCCACATGTCATCGTTTCTGTGAGGCGCGCGCCACAGGTGAAGCTGGGGACCACCCCCGGGAACCAGTATATCTTTTCCGTCGCGTTTCAGTTGTGCGAATGTACCTGTTTGCTTGTCGAAGACGGCCTCGAATCCTTTACCTGTAACTGTAATAGTTTGGCTTGTTTCGCGTAGTTGGAGCGGGGGCATTGTATCTACCTCGGGTACAGGTGATGGTATGGCAAACGGCAACTCAAATTGTGCAGCAGCAACCTCAAACCCTGCTTTTGCCCATAGCTGGTCCTTGTTTAATCTGTAAGACACGTTCAGGTGGTATAGGGCCCCAGGCTTGGGTGAAAATCGTTTGAATGGCACAATTATCTCTTCTTCTTCGCCTGGAGCGAGCGCAAGCTTAGGTAACTTACCCTTTTGGATTACGCGTCCGTCCTCAGTAATTGACCAGAACCCATCGAACCCTTCCAGAGTTATAAAGGCGTATTTGTTACGTACTTTGATTCTCCCGGAACTGAGGTCGACAGGATAGATGCCGATCCATTGATAAACACGTTTCATTTCGGGGTAGTGTGGTTTAGGTTGACGTTCGGAGAAAACCACGCCTTTGTGGATGAAATAGTGATCGTTGGGCACTTCGCCAAATCCACCACCAAAAGCGATAAATTGACGTTTTGGATTACGTCGGTTCCACAGGCCCTGGTCTTGCCATTCCCAAATTGCGCCTCCTAAAAGTGTGGGATACTGATCGAATAAGTCGTTGTACTCACCTATGGCTCCCATTGAATTGAACATGGCATGGGCGTACTCGCAAAGATAGAACGGTTTTGTGAAGTTTGTGCTGGTAGCTATGCGTTTGACGTCGTTAGGATGTGTGTACATTTCACTATCGATATCTGCGGGGTTGCCCTCCCCAATGCCAAACCGTTGGTAGTGTGTAGGTCGGGTTGGATCTATAGCTTTGATTGTCTCAAGTGCTGCAATGAAATTACTGCCGCGACCCCCGTTTTCGTTACCCAGCGACCATATAATCACAGAAGGGTGATTTTTGAAGTTTTCTACGTTGGCCACGTTTCTATCAATAATGGCGGCTTTCATTTTTGGTTCGTTGTCGAATCGGCCATCATAACCGTGGCATTCGCAATTTGCTTCGGCTAGAACCCAAATACCCCACTCATCGCACAACTCGTACCACCGCGGACAATTTGAATAATGGGCTGTGCGGACATGATTACAGTTCCCTTGTTTGAGAAGGACTAAGTCGCGAATCATTTGTTCTTCGGTAATTGCGTGTCCAACGTCTGGCCAATGTTCATGTCGGTTTGCTCCTTTAAGTTTGATTGGGACTCCATTAACAAGGAATTGGCGTCCTTTAATCTCGATTTTACGGAACCCAGTGCGGACTGAGAGCCATTCGGTTTCACGTCCATCTTCTAACGCAAGCACAGTAGTGTAGAGATTTGGGGTTTCCGCGGTCCATTTGGCGGGGTTAGTAACGCAAAAACTCACTTTCACTGTTACTTCTTCGCCCGGATTTAGGGCTGGGACATTTGCTTGGCCAGTTGCGCCCGGTACGGCTTTACCGCGCGCATCATACAATGTGACTGCGAGCCTGCGTTCCGGCATGTGCGTCTTACTGTAGTTTTTAACTTTGGCGGTGACTTCCACGATTGCATCCCGGTATTGTTGGTCGAGATCGGTTTTTACGAAGAAGTCGCGGATATGCACTTGAGGTGCGCTCCAGATGTATACGTTGCGAAAGATTCCACTTAGCCGCCACATATCTTGGTCTTCTAGCCAGGTACCGGAGCTGTATTTATAGACCTCAACTGCAACAACGTTTTTGCCAGGTTTTACATACTCAGTGATGTCAAACTCAGCAGGGTTTCGACTGTTTACACTATAGCCCACTTGTTGGCCGTTAATCCATAGGAAGAATGCGGAGTCGACCCCTTCAAATGTGATAAAGATGCGTCTACCTTGCCAACTGGCGGGCAGTTCAAAATCACGGCGATAGCTGCCGACTGGATTACGTTCTTTGTATGCAGTCCAGCTCCTTGGCGGCTCACTCATTATGCGTGGCCAGTCTCGTCTTATTGTGTACCCGAAGTTGCGGTAGAATGGGGTACCGTAGCCATGCACCTCCCAATTTGAAGGCACGGGAATTTCTTTCCAATTGCTTACGTCGAACTCAGGTTTGTAGAAATCCACGGGTCGTTGACTCGGCTCTGGCACCCAATAAAACTTCCACATCCCATTTAACATGCGGCAGTACGAAGACGAGTACCTTTTTGCAGCCAGTGCCTCTTTTAGATTTTTGTAAGGCATGAGCGTGGCATGGTAAGGTTCTTTGTTGATGCCGAGACATTCGGGATCTTCAAGTTCCGGTGGTAGTGAAGCTTGGGCGAGTCCCGTGATTATACAACCGGATACGGCCAGCATTGCGAGAAGCGGTTTTTGGGCCTTCATAGGTTGTCTTTAGACGATGCTAAAATCGCGGTTTCAAATCAAGCATAACAGGTTTGGGCCTCAGGCAGAGGTAAAAATTGATCGATTGTATAACTTTGTCTCGAGAACTTTGTGCGATGGGCTATGGAAGAGTACCAGGAGCTGGTCATATTCAAACGCAGGTGATGGATTAAGATCAATTGACTAGATTACCCTGAAACCAAAGGGGCCGATTGCATACGAATGCAGGAGCTGGATCGAAAGTTTTGGTGGGTACACCCATTTTGTTCGTGGATGACAAAAATTTCCGTTGTTTGAAATGCAACTCTAGGCAGAATGCAACATGCGTTTTTGATTTGGGCATTGAAGAGCCGTGAAAAGTCACGAGATTTCCACCTTTGAGTTTTTCCTTTAGCGCTGTTTTTGAGCGGGCTGTATAGGTTCGCGTCAACCGCTTTAAGAAACTCACGATAATCCCACACCCAGTCCAGCATCATAGTGCACAGCTGTTGCACCGGGTGGATGTGCGTTGGTAACTCCTCTCTGGTGTAGCAAGGGGTAATGTTATGGTGATTCGAACCTCCATTGTTGATTGGCTCCTCCTAGCCATTGCCACAGGTGAACTTTAGCGCCGTCGACGGTGGAAACACCTTCGACGTCTAGGCATGAACCTTGCCAATGGACAGGGGAAATCCGATAAAACCCGTTGTCGGTCGGAGTAAGGATGTATTTTTGATTTGCATTGCCGTAGTAGTCCCACAATTGCACCTTTGTTCCATTGGCAGTACCCCAAGCATTGATATCGATGCAACGGCCGCTTTGCACGCCGATGATGCTCCACTGGCCGCCGCCGCGATCTGTGAGGATCCATCGCTGGTTATTACCGCCGTGGTAAGTCCATTGGATGATTTGGGTGCCGTTTGCAGTTTGTGCTCCATATGCATCCATAGCTTTACCACTATGTCGAGCTATAATTTTGTATGTGTTCCCGCTGACTAGGCCGCCGGTTTCGATTATTTTGCAGGACGAGATTTTGTCATTCGCGTTGAGAGAGTTTAGATTGGGGGTGTTGGCTGTTAGTGTCCATGAAGTGCCAGTGAAATTGTCATGTTCATAAGCGATAACGGTGTAACCGCTGGGAATTTTTACAGAAGATACCCAATCGTTTGGCACGCCTGCATCTTTAAGGTCGGACATGTTGTAATCGCCCGCTGGCAAAGTTACTGCCAGACCTCCGTAATCAACATCTTGAAAGAAAGTGATTCCCGGACCGTATAGTGGTGAGCCTGAAGGCGCTTGGGCTGTGTAAGTTGCCCACCAATGGAAAGCAGCTTTACCACATCCAATCGTCGGGTAGGTCCAATAATTTGTGCCAAGTCTCATATTACCAATGGTGTCTTCGACGAACATACGTAGCCAGCTGATGTTTCCTGCGGCGTCGTAGAGATTTCTGATTGTATTGCCGAAGACCTCTGTTGATCCTTGTCCCAAGCCGCTAACCTCCATGGTATCACAAGACCCTTCGGTAACGATGATTGGGTATTTATCTGCGCATTTCTTCCAGTCGTTATTAAACCGGTTTATAATGTTTTGGACGTTATTTTCACCAATGGGGTACCAATGGCCCGCATAGCCAATATTCGTGCCTGAGATTGGATATTTTGCGAAGTTTTGGAGTCTGGTTTGCCAAATGAGTCCGGGCACCCAAATTATGTTCCGGAAGCCGGTTGCCCTAATCGCATTCACAATGTCTTGGAAGTACACCTGTACTGCTTGGTCGGCTGCTTCGGTGTCCGATTGCCAAACCCCGTTGCCTAATTGGGTTTCAATCACGACTGGTTCATTGCAGATCTCGATCATGACGTTTTCTGCGCCCCGAATTTCGGGATACCGATTAAATATGCGGGTCCAGTACCGGATCATGTTTGTTTTATGTTGTGCGCCCATAAATTGGCCCCCGTCAGGGGCATTGCCACAAAACACGACATAGACCCCCCGTGACTGGCAATGCTTAACGTAGGGAATGTACAGATTGGTCCAAGCACGATCTTGTAAGACCTCGTCAACTGTACCGTCATTACGCCAGCCATCATTTGGGGGTCATGTCCGCACGAATGTATTGAACCAACCGTGGCTCTTTTCGAAGAGGGGATTAGTCTGTGTCAGAAAGTCAACTTGACATTTAATTTAAATATGTGGAGCACTGGGGCGCATTCCTCCGGAGTGAAATTTCTAGGGTTAGTGAAAAGGTACCCATTGAAATCGGCTCCTGTCGGTTGGAACCAACCGCGAAGTGTAACTATTTTACCGCTAGGGTCTTTGACATATTTACCGTCTACATATAACCTCGGCGTCTTAGACCCTTGATAAGCTTGGGCCGCCTCTATGCACCACAGTCCTAGGACGCACATTGCTAATAAATTGGTGGAATATTGTTTCATGCTCCTCATTTCAGTGTTTGGTTTTTGGATTTTTAGGTAGGGTTAGCCCTTTTGCTAACTCCGGCTTTACATTAGAGCCTTAACGTGGCCACGTCCATATTGACATGTGTCACGGGATGACAAATGTCACTATCCTGCGCTCATAGGTTGGGTCGTAGAGTGTGGAAAATGGACCAGTTTCTGTGTGTCTCGGATGTTACTTTAATTTTCCCCTAAAGTTTGTTTTTGGTGCGTTTACGGACGATGTCCAGGGGGTGGTTGTCCATGTTGTTTTGTGGATTTGGGCCCAAATTCGGCCAAACGGTTTTTCAAAGGAATAGGGGTTGGAAGGGGAGGGACGCTAAAACGCATCCCCATTGGGTACTTCTGCGAGGAATACCTGAGTTGTACCGAATCGACTGAAAAGTGATATGAAAGACTTAAGTTTAGGGGGCGATTGTGGGGATGACTAGGTGGGCTGGTTTTAGGCCGTTTGATTCGACAGTAAGTTTAATTGTGCCTGGGGTCTTTGTGGATTGAAGTATTATCAGCCCTCGGCCTAGATATGCAGTGCGGGAGTTGGTTTTTCCGGTTTCTGTGGAGTTTAGGTCACCATTTTCAATGCCCAATAACCTAGCCGGCCCTGTCAGGGTTACGGTTACCCGGTTTGTGGCGAGCGGAACACGCACATTTTGGGCGTCAACTATCTGGAATTCGATATGGCACACATCGGTACCATCAGCCCTGAGTGTGCTTGAGTCTGGGAGAAGCTTGATTGCATTTGGTTTGCCTGCGGTTTGAAGTGTGTGAGTGGCCAGGGTCAAATTGTTGGATACCCCGACCGCCCGCAGTTCACCGGGCTGAAAGTTTACTTCCCATGTGAGGATTTGGTTAGTGGCGTCTTTCAAGTATTTTTTGCCCAGTGATTGGTTATTTAGAAAGAGTTCTACTTCGGGGCATGTTGTGAAGCAGTGTACATTTACGCGGGAATTAGTGGGCCAATTCCAATGTTCATGCCAAAGCGGCCGCTCTCTACGTGCTGATAGTGATGGTGGAGAAACACACAGATAAACCATAGGGGTAGGATTCCAAAGCGCTTGTCTGTACCAGGCAATGGGTTTTTTGAATCCGCATAAGTCAAGCAGGCCTGAACCGTTGGCGCGGTTTGGCCAAGCTCTGGCCTCGCCTAGATAATCGATGCCCGTCCACAAAAATTGTCCGCAAACAAACTCGTTAGTGAGAACAGCCAACCAGTCTTGGTATCTGTGACTAGTCTCACTGCCTAAGATTATTCTGTTTGGGAATTCGGCGTGATCGGTTTCATACCGGTATTCCTGGTAGTTGTATCCTACGATGTCGAGCAATTCTGGCAAACCGACGGCCTGTGACATTTGAAGGTTTGCTAGCGCCATGGTGATAGGACGACTTGGGTCGAGATTTTTCGCCAGTGCGATAAGTGGACGCGCAAGTTTTACCATTTCCTCTGCATTTGGATGTCCTGGTTTAAATTGGTTGCCGAGAACAGGATGAGTGAAAGGGTCGTTTGGGTAATCGATTTCGTTGCCGATGCTCCAGATGAAAATAGAAGGGTGGTTACGATCTCGAAGAATCATATCGGCCAGGTCCCGAGCGGCCCATTGGTGAAAATGCTCGGCGTATCCAAATTTAGCTGGCACGCCTGAGTTCCACCCGCATATCCATTTGTTTTTTCCTGGACAGAATTCGTCGAAGGCTTCTGCCATGACGATGAACCCGAGTTCGTCACATAAGTCGAGCAGCTCTGGGGAAGCTGGATTATGACTTGTGCGGATAGCGTTGACCCCGATCTCTTTTAGTATTCGCAGACGTCGTTCCCAGACCTTTTTAGGTACTGCTGCCCCGAGTACCCCTGCATCGTGATGCAAACAAACGCCTTTTATCTTAAGCGGCTTATTGTTGAGGTAAAAACCAGTCAGTGGGTCAAACCTGAATGTTCGGATTCCAAACCGATTCGTTACAGAGTCAGTGGTGCCGTCTTTAGCGATTACTTTGGTTTCCAGCTGATACAACATAGGCGAGTGGATCTCCCAAAGTTTGGGTACTGCCACTGTAACCAACGTGGTAAGGGTCTTATTTGTTTTTGGATCTATTTGGTCATGTGCTACGGATACTGCGGTAAGGTCGTTTGCGGGGCTATATATAGAGTTGATAATTTCGAATGTTTGGAAGGCCTCGAAGTGATTTTCCACTGTGACTTGGACGGCTATGGTTGCAGCAGTGCTAGTGATGTTTGGGGTGGTAATGTACACACCCCATTGCGCTACTTTGAGTTTGGGGCTTATGCATAAACGCACTGGACGATATATCCCGGATCCCGTGTACCATCTTGAATCTGCGAAACAGGAGTGATCTACACGCACCGCCACTAAGTTGGGCCGATCACCAAAATACACCACAGGGGTGATATCACACGAGAAACTAGAGTACCCATACGGTCGACCGCCCACATAGTGCCCGTTGACCCATACCTTGGCATTATTGTAGACGCCATCGAATTCGATCCAGATAAGACGGTTTGTCCATTCTGGTTTAAGATTGAAGCGCAACCTGTACCATCCAATGCCGCCGGGTGCGTATCCGGTGCCGCTCGCATACTGAGGGCCGAAAGGTTCTTCCGCATCCCAATCATGGGGTATGTAGACCGTAGTCCAACGGGAATCATCGAACTCAGGTTGCATGGCGGTGGGGAAATCGCCTTTAGCGAATCGCCAAGGTCCATCCAACTCGATGTAATTGCGCTCGGACTGATTGGGTTGGAGTGAAGCATGAACAGAAAGGGGGAGCAACTGGATTCCTATAAATAGAAGTAGCCCACCTATGACTCGGAGTTCCTGGAATTTTAATCATTGGAATGTTGAGCAAGGTAATTTGTGGTCGCAATTAATGGCCAAATGAACGAGGTTTCGTTCACTGTATTTTGAGCGAGTAAGCATACTCGCATGGCTTCTTGGACGGCAAGAACACGGTCAAGCCTTCGGTGGTGCGTACGAACCTGAGTTTGCCACGAGCACCCAATAATCTCACAGATTTAATTGGCCCAGGCCAATATTTTGAGCCTTCAGCCAAGGATTTGATTGTGACTATGCCGTTAGTTGGCCATGCAAGAACAATCGCGTAAAGCGTTTTACCGTCTTTGCTTCTCGTGAAACGAATATCCTCTGGTGTGAGGGGTTGATTGTAGGTGTCCCGAATTCCACCAAATCGACCGCGTTCGATGAATTGGGTAGATGGGCCTTCACCATAAATGTGCCACGGCCGTGTTGCGTAAATGGCTTCCCCGTTTACTTTCAGCCACGTACCGATTTCAGAAACGATCTTAACCTCCAGCTCGTCGATGGTTCCGTCTCCTCTGACGGGCACGCTCAAAAGCAAGTTACCGTTTTTGCTCACGATATCGATTAGCATTGGAATAACATCGCTAGCTTTCTTGTACTGGTTTTTGAGGTACACATCGCGGTTATAATGCCAGTGACCAAGACAAGTATCAGTTTGCCACGGCTCCGGTAATATGCCTTGTGCCCGGCCCCGCTCTATGTCGTATACGAGGGCGCGCCGCTGGATTTCATTTAGGTGTTTTCCTGTTACAACGGCACGATTTTCCCCGTGCCATTTGATACTGGTATTATAGAAATGCGCTACTAAATGTAGCCCGATTTCGTCAGTCAAACCGACAAATGGCAGCACGGTGTCGTCAAAGTAGATAAGGTCAGGTTTGTAATCGTCCCATAGCTGTTTGGTGCGAAGATAAAATTTTAGCAGGTAGGCTTCGTCGGGGATACTGCTGCCTTTAGCAGGATTCCAATCCCATACGAGGGCTTTCCCCGGGGGATGGTTTTGAGCGTACAGATCTTGTGGATCCAATCCCTCCCACCATTGGCCAACGCCGTCTTCTTTCCGGAGTTTGCCATCGTAAGGGATGCCCGCAAATGGGCCTTTTTTATCGGCACCCTGGGCGGGTTCGTACCATGACCAGGCATGGGAAGCGTGGACGCTCACTCCGAAGTACAACCCGTGTTTACGTGCAGCTTTTGCCCACATCCCAATGAGGTCCTTTTTGGGGCCGATTGCCACCGAGTTCCAAGGTTGATACCGGGAGTTCCAGTTATCGAAATTGTCATGATGATTTGCTAAGGCTACGAAGTATTTTGCTCCGCATTCTTTGTAAAAGGCGAGGAGTTTGTCTGGGTCAAACTTCTCGGCTTTCCAAATGTTAATGATGTCCTTGAACCCAAATTTTGAGGGGTGTCCATAAGTCTTTATGTGATGCCAATATTGCGCACTACCTTCAATGTACATGTTGCGCGCATACCAATCTCCTTTTTCAGGTTGGCATTGTGGTCCCCAGTGCGCCCAGATCCCAAATTTTGCGTCCCTAAACCATTCCGGGCATTCATAATTGGTAAGCGAATCCCATGAGGGTTGGAAAGGGCCCGGTTCATAAGGGTATTTACTTTCCATTCCACACAGCAGGGTGGGCATAACTGCCAGGGAAACTAATGCGTTCAACGCTTTCATGCCTCTGGCAAACTTTAGTGCTAAAGCTAAATGATGTAAACTTTAAAGTTTGCAGAATTGGGTTTGGAAACCAAAAGCAAGGGTTCCATGCCTCTAAGTTTGACTCACCTACCAAAATCTTCCCCCGTTTGAGTTGACTACAAATGCGTGTGTATTGCTAGCGTCTATGTCTGATTCAATATGTGATGGTAGAATTTTCAAGCTGACCGGGAAGCGCGGTGGCCTTGAAAACGGCTCATTGTTTAGGTTATAAGGGGATTCGCATTAAACTTGATGATTCATAAAGAGCTTTTAATCAAGAAGGTTTGGGGTTAGTCCCGGGGGGCCACTTGGCGGTAAGTCTTTCAGTTGATGGTTTTTTTGGGTAGCAACCGGTTTTGCACGGCCGGTGCAGGTGCTTGATTTCTCTGCTATTGGTGTTATGGATTTGGCATGGACGTTCCGGAAAGACATAACGACAATTCAATACCTCCTGTTCGCATGGAGTTGCATGACAAACAGAGCGAACGGGATACCCGAGAAATACCGATCGATAAGGTTGGTGTCCGCGGATTGCGGTTCCCCATCAAAGTTCTAGATCGCGCTAACCACTATCAAGACACCGTTGCGAGAATTGGCATGTACGTGGACCTTCCCAAGGAGTTCAAGGGGACGCACATGAGCAGGTTTATCGAAGTGTTGAACTCGCATGGGCGAATCGTTCACGTACAGAACATCCCAAAAATCCTAGCAGCCTTGCAGGAGAAGTTCAATGCAGACACCTCGCACATCGAACTAGAGTTTCCATACTTTCTTGTTAAGCGCGCACCAGTGTCAGGTTTAACAGGATTGATGGATTATCAAGTTAAGTTCGATGCCGCCGCTCGCAATAGTAACATTGATTTCGTGTTGAGTGTCACGGCCGGCGTGACTACTGTTTGTCCGTGCTCAAAAGCGATCAGTGAACACGGTGCCCATAACCAGCGCGGATTGGTCACTGTCCATGTGCGGTTCACTCGCTTAGTGTGGATTGAGGAGTTAATCGAAATGATTGAGCGATCGGGCAGTTGTGATTTGTACCCAATCCTCAAGCGTGAGGACGAAAAGTACGTTACTGAATGTGCATATGCGAATCCTGTGTTTGTGGAAGATTTGGTAAGGAATGTTGCCTTGCAATTGGATCGCGATTCGAGAATCACGTGGTATAAAGTGGAAGCTGAAAATTTCGAGAGCATTCACAATCATAACGCTTATGCTTGTGTGGAGCGGGGGTTGTACAAAAAACCCCGCGTGTAGCTCGAATATATGGGTAGTCCCGATGCTTCCTAGCGGGTTAATTCTAGCGTGTGCAAGGCACCAAAAGCATTTTTTCAGCAAAAATGTCTTGAAAGTCTGGGTGTGTATTTAGCGGAACGTGCTGAATCTGCTGTGCAAGGGTTGTCAACTCGTCATAAGGCGTATAAAGAGCTAATTTTGCGCCCAGCAACGCGGTATTGCCTGCTTGAATAATTTTCGAAGTGGGCCCAGGTAATAATCCCGTTTCCACTGCACTATTTGGGTTGATGTAGTTGCCAAACGCCCCTGCTAAATGCACCTCTGTTAGGTCACCGACTTCTATCCCAAGTTTTCGTAAGAGTATTTTGAATCCGGCTGCGATAGCCGCCTTGGCTAGCTGGATTTCACGGATGTCTTGTTTGGTTAGCGCGATCCCCGGGACAAGCTCCCATTTCTCCCCAGCAAGTAATTGGCCGGTGGTTGAAATGATACCGAGGCGAAGCCCTACAGCAACAGCGTCCAGAACTCCGCTGCCACAAATCCCTCTAGGGCTAATGTCGCCCCCTATGACATTTATCTTTATTTGCCCATTTTGAAGCGAGATAGCAGAGATTGCGCCCGTTACGGCTCGCATGCCGCATGAGATTCCACCACCCTCGAATGCTGGACCAGCTGCCGCAGAAGCGCACACGAGCTTGCCATGCATGCCAATTACGATTTCCCCGTTGGTGCCAAGGTCGACCAGTGCATTGTAACTGTCTTTGCTGTGTATGTTTGTGGCAAGTACACCCGCGAGAATGTCAGATCCTACAAACCCACCTATACAGGGTAGAAAGTCAACTCGTGTGTTCTCCGGCAACAGGCTCCGAACCTCGATAGGTAATGAATCGGTCCACCCAAGTTCTCGTGCCGTAAAGGTTTTCAAGCCAGGGTCGGAAGGTTCAAATGGTAATACGGCTAGGGAATCTACAGGCAAACCACAGAACAAATGGTGCATCACCGTGTTGCCAACTAGAACCACGTTAGAAACAGGATGTGACGTGTGATGGCTTCTCTGGGCCACTTCTATTAGCACCTCTTTGATCATAGTTCCGACTTGGTTTCGGATGATTTGGGTAAGGCCAGCAGGACCGTGCTTGATTGCGTGGTCTAACCGACTAATTATGTCGTGGCCGTATTTAGCTTGCTTGTTGAGGGCAGATTTAGTGCAAAGTAACGTCCCGCTTTCTAAATCCAGCGCCTGAATCACAATAGTAGTAGTCCCAACGTCCACTGCAATCCCAATCCCTGGGCGTGGGGTGATCTTGATGGGTGACAAATCGATGAGAAATTGAAACGTCCATTGGGCAAGTTCGATTTTGATTGGGTGATGCACATAAGCTTGGCACGCTAATCGCCATCCTTGTTCCAGCTCAGCTGGCGTTAAGAGGGCTTTGTCTGCTTCGCTGGGTGGCAAAAAACCTTCCAGGACTTTTATCTTACACTTTCCACAAGCACCGCGTCCGCCACATGGGAATTCCACCCCCTGTTGAAAGAGCATGTCTTTTAGTGGTGCACCTGGGGTTAGATAAATGACTTTCCCTGTAGGGTGGATTTCAATGCGGAGTTTGTTCATTTCGGCAGTGATGAATGGGCTTCGGAGCCTTTATCTACCCAAGCGCTGATTTATGGCCCGAATAAACTCTGGCGTTGTCCCACAGCATCCACCTATAAATGCTGCTCCTTGGTAAGCAAGTTGGACTGCTTTTTCGGCGAAATCCTCTGGTATTGCATCATATACAGCTACGCCATTTTCAATTCTTGGGAGGCCAGCGTTGGGTTTAAGCCAGAGGGGTTTGTTAGTGCCTTTCTTAAGGCGTTCAAGAACATTGAAAAACCTTTCGATTCCAGTGCCGCAATTGGCCCCGACCGCGTCGGCATCTGATTCAGTAAGGATTTGCGCAGCTTCTTCTGGAGTTACACCCATCATAGTTCGGTCCGATTCAGGCCCAGTATCAAACGTCATGCACACCACTACCGGTAACCCCAGTGGTTTTACTCCTGACAATGCTAGCTGTGCTTCCTGAACGTCTGACATCGTTTCTATGACGAACCCGTGAACGCCCGCCTCCGCAAGTACTCTTGCTTGCTCCCGATAAGCTTCAATTACCTCCACAGGCGATATTTCACCAGCAAAAATCATTTTTCCTGTGGGCCCTAACGAAGCGAAAACATAAGCTTTGCCACCCGCAGCCTCCAACGAGATTTTGGCCCCAAGCCGGTTTATTGTCACTAGCTCCTCAGCAAGTCCGTAATCGGCCAGCCTAAACCGGTTCGCCCCAAAAGTGTTGGTAAGAATTACCTGGCTGCCTGCCTGGACGTATCCCTGTGCAACGGCAGCAACCTCCTCAGGTCTATCGAGGTTCCATCGTTCTGGTGGTTCCCCAGGGGGTAAACCGCGCTTAGTTAGTTCGGTACCCCACGCTCCATCAGTAACCACAGGCGTGTGGCTAAGTAATTTTTCTAGCAGAGGGTGCACTTTTTAAATCAGTTTAGTCCAAGAACTTTTTTGGCAACTGCTACCGCGCCAGCCGCCGTCTCGCTATAGCCGTCCGCTCCTATTTCATCAGCAAATCTTTGTGTCACGGGGGCCCCACCCACCAGCACTTTAACCTTATCCCGAATCCCAGCTTGCTTTAGCGCTTCGATTGTGGCTTTCATCCCGGGCATAGTCGTAGTCAGAAGTGCCGACATAGCCACGATCTGCGCTTCCTTTTCACGCGCAGCCTTGACGAACTGCTCTGGGGGTACATTGACCCCTAGATCGATGACCTCAAAACCTCCGCCCTCAAGCATGGAAGCCACAAGATTTTTCCCGATATCGTGTAGGTCGCCCTTGACAGTACCAATTACAACGCGTGCCACTGGCTTTGCACCTGTGGCCACAAGCAACGGCCGAATAAGTTCCATGGCGGATTTCATTGCGCGAGCTGCCAAAAGTAATTCCGGAACAAAATACTCGTTGTTTTCGAAGCGGCGACCTACCTCAGCCATCGCCGGAATCATGTAGGTTGTAACCAAATGCATTGGATCGACTTTTTGCTCGAGTGCCTTTTGCGTAACTTCGCGAGCTGATTTAGCGTCGCCTTTTACAATTGCGTCATACAGTGCCTGATACTCTTGCATACAGCAAAACTTTTACTTGGTCGCTTGAAGGATCTCGTTTGATATCGCCTTACCCGCGATTTGTTGTAATAGTGCCCTAAATCACATCATTTGCCAACGTTTTTTTATCTTACATCGCATTCATGTTAAGTTCTTTCGGATATCACAACTCGATGTGAACCGGCTCCCACCATTGACAGCGAGCAAACCCAGTATGGTTTATGTGGCGGCCGGAGTAAGCGGTGATTTTTGCCTTAAGCAGGTAGCACCACCATTTTATGAAATTGCCAACAGCTATGTGCCTTCGCAAATAAAGGATTCTGCAAGGACATTAAGGTCCGCATTCAGATTAGTAAGCTTGCAAGCGCAGACGAATCGAGGGTAAACTGAATCAAACAGATGCGTAGCCTAATAAAGATCGTCTGGGTAATCCTAGCTTTGGTTGTGGCAATAACACTTTTTAAAGCAGCTAGAAAGCATTTGGGACCTATACTCATCCGTTCAAGTTTGGAGCGTGTGATAAGCAGGGTCGAGCCTTGGCCTAAGGAAGGGGAATACTCCCAACACGCATGGTCCCGGTTATTAGCCGCTGCCAGGCGTGTCCAGTCCGCTAAACCACAACTTGTAGAGGGAGCGTTAGCGAGATTAGCTGAGAAAATGAAATCCACACCCGACCAAGGCAAAGATTGGGAGTCGGGCTTGTTCCTTTTGTACTGCGTGGTCTTTGATTTCGAGGAAACCCGCGACCAGGGAAATTTCAGCCAATTCCCATTGTATGTGCCGCCAGGTCGCAATTTAGCCAATTGGCCAATTGAATGGGTTAACGGGAAACCGAGCCTAGTGAGCGCACGGCCCGAAACAAACACACTGTTTTTACTGCCGGTCGACCGAGCATTCATAGATCTACGGTATCGATATAAATACCGGGAGCTTGAGAGAGTGAACCTGCGCTGACGGTGACGGTTATGATTGCCCCACGCTTAACTTGTCAACGCGTTGTAGTTGAGAGCCGGTACAACCTTACCATCCCATGGGCGAGATCATTTACGCTTATCGAGTTGTTGGTGGTGATTGGGATTATTAGCATTCTGGCGAGCTTGCTCCTTCCGGCGCTGACTAAAGCCAAGGAACAAGGTCGACGTATTCAGTGCTTAAGCAATCTCCGACAACTCGGACATGCAATGATGATGTACGGTATGGATTACAACGACCGGTTGCCCGTGGCTCATGGGGCACGCCGCTGGGACGATATTGCGCCGGAACCATGGCTCAAAACGCTGCATCCGTATTACACCGACACGAATGTGTTAGTATGCCCATCTTTGTCGCAACAATATAATCAGTCGCGCTACAACTATTTTATGGGTGCGCGGGCCCCCTTCGTATACGCAGGTTGGAAACCAGCTGGGGTCAATCTCACTGCGATCCAGTTGCCGAGTATGTATATCCTTTCTGGCGATGCTAATTATCCTTTTGCTCCTTGGGATGCAGACCCAGTCAATTACACCAACGACACCTTGTTTTCGCCTAAGTTTATGCCGCCCCCAGTCCACATAGGCCGGTTAAATGTGTTGTTTGCCGATAGTCACGTCAAAGCCTATGGAAAATTCACACCCTCGGATATGACCTACTCGTACCGCGTTCCTGGCGTGGACTTCTAGTACCACACAATATCGAAGTGAATATCAAATCCAGGGCCAAAACCAATATTCGCTCAGAGAGGTTATTCTCACTTGTTTTGTAAATACACTCCATGTTTGCTTCCGATTCCGGGTAAACTGTGGTTGCCATCGCGAATTACAATTTACTGCGGCGCTGTCAATGCTCAGTTTCTCACAATCCAGGCCGTAACCATTCCGGCTGTATCGATCCTTCTAACGGAAACATACAAGCTCTGACTTGGTTTTTGGTTAACTACTGATTCGCCCGCGACTTTTATGAAGCTCGAAAATAGCGTATTAGGAAACCACGAGGCAGGATCTTTGCTTTCTTTTCTGTTTTCCAAGCACAATAACACCTGGTTGATGTTAGGCCGGACCCGAAGGGAAAAGCGAGCCCTGAAGGACTGCAAAAAGTGAATTAACCCACACTCGCCCATTTACACCATTTACAGCTAATCGGAACTATGCAGCTTGTGCTTTACACACAGGTTCGGGCCAGCATTTGGGGAAAGGTCGATCTTTTGACAATTCTGCATACTGTGAATTGCAGCTGTCGTGACGTTTTCAGCGGCTACAGCGGTCGCAAATGAGTCTCCAGCATTTCTAGCAATGAATTGTTGTGCGCTCTTGCTCTACCGGAAAGCCCGTCCATCCTCGATTAAATCCAAACACGATCACTCCACGCAGATTCGTAATATTCACATCGATCTGTGATTCGTATGGGAGTGATGCCGTTCATCAAGCCCCATAGTTGGTGAAACGCAGGTCTTCCTTTCAATTTGAAGCATGCAGGCCAACAGATTAGTACATCAATTCGCATGGGCAATTTGACACTTAAAAAACCGATTAGTCCTGGCCTTAGAAAACAGCAGTAGTACGGGTCTCTAAAACTGCCAAGTAGGTGATGCCCCTCGAGAGTTCGACTTGAGGTGTTGGGTTCTTTTTGGAATGAGGGCGTTTTAGGTATTAATTCGCGTGGTTCCCTTTAGGCCCCGGATAAGCCTGTGATTAAATCAGTGGTAGGTTAAGATCGACCTGTACGGTGTTTCACACAAAGAATAGCAGTGGCGTTTTCAGGATGGGATCGGAACCACAAAAGATCGCACATGAACCCGACCAATGCCCAGAAAAACCTCGGTTTGTACTTGAGTCTATATCGTTCTGTGCGTAAGCCTTTAGGTCCCAGCGTACCGATGACCTCGTATCCTTGCTGTCGCATTTCCCAGACTTCCCAGCCTGACAAGTGTTCTTGGAGGTCGTCGGGCGCGAAGTGTGTTTGGGGGAGAAATCCGTTTGGCGTGAACACGATCACGGTGCGTCGTGCGATTTGGTCCATAGCTTCCAACAGTCTTATACCGTCTGGCTTGGATAAGTGTTCGATCACATCCAAAGCCATGCACGCATCGAATTCTCCCGGTCGGAAATAATCCAATAAATTGCGTACATCCCCCAATACTAGTTTATCATGTGTTTTTAGCTGGACCGCTTTTTCGAATGTAGGTTTGTCCCCTTCAATTCCTACCGTGTATTTAATCCCAATTTGCCGTGCTAGTTTTGAGGTTCCACAACCTACGTCCAGTAAACTTTCGCAGCCAACCAGCGCGTCTCTGATTAGTAACTTAACTAAGATTGAGCTTGGGGATTCTCCTTGTCTTAAAAGGGTAAAAATTAAACCGAGTCGGCTTTGCATAAAACGTACACTGGTTAGTTATCCTTTTACGGACAGTCAAGCAGTTTACCTTGTGCATCGACCTATCTATTACTGTGTGATGCTTACCTAAATTTTTGAATAGCGCGCTGTTTTCCTATGAACTGATGTGTTGCGCGCCCACGCCTAATTACCGTTTACAAGCCCAAAGTTTGGAGACTCCAAGTTAATCAGCTTAATTATTCGGTTCGCTCCGTCAATCAGATGCGTTGGATTTTCGGCTGAAATTCTAAATCAAGGTTGGTAAAAATCCCAAAGATGAATGACACAAATGTCAGTGGAACAGCCGCAGTATGGCTTGCAGCTTTAGGCGGTGCTTTCGCATGGCTTATGACTATAATCGGCGCTTCGACAGCATTAGTTTTTCGGTCAGTAAGCCGAAAATTTCTCGATGCTATCTTGGGTTTTGCCGCAGGCGTAATGATCGCAGCCAGTTTCTGGTCATTACTTCAACCTTCAATTGAGTTGGCGGTCAAAATGTCCGTCCCGGCATGGTTTCCGGCTGCTGTGGGATTTCTTCTCGGGGCAAGTGTGATGCGGATGGTGGACTTGGTACTACCGCACTTGCATCCGGAGCTTTCCCCTGAAAAAGCGGAGGGATTAAAAACAAGCTGGCGTAGCTCCACATTGCTAGTTATAGCGATCACGTTACATAACATTCCGGAAGGCTTAGCAATTGGCGTCGGCTTTGGCGCATACGGGGTCAACCCAGAAACCATCTCATTGGCAGGGGCGTGGTCACTAGCTATTGGAATTGGAATCCAAGACGTGCCTGAAGGTTTCGCAGTTTCAATGCCATTACGCAGAAGCGGCCTGTCACAATGGGCAAGCTTCGGAGTAGGTATCCTTTCAGGCGTGTTCGAATTGATTTTTGCCGTAATAGGAGCATTAGTAGTGGGAGTAGCTTCAGCCGCGTTGCCTTATGCTCTCGGATTCGCTGCAGGAGCTATGATCTTCGTTACTGCCGAGGAACTAATCCCTGAGTCACAAACCAGCGGTAATTCCGACATAGCAACTGCAGGTTTGATAATCGGGTTTACAATCATGATGATATTGGATGTGGCGTTTAAATAAAAGGGCCTCTCAAACACGGCCTCTACAAAATTAAGAGCCCACCCCGTTGGTTCCGGCTGCAAAGCCATTCTTTGCAGAACCGTTCTTGCGTATCACTGGCCTTCCAAACGAAACTCTCCCCATTTCGGCACCACCGATTCCAAAGTTAGCCTGGGAAAAATATCTGATAGCCGCCAACGTGAGTCGGCGGATAAATCCACCGCTTTACCGCGGTGGCTACGTTTTTTTGGTAGGGTTAATCCACAACAAGCGTACGTTCGCACTGCAAGGTTAATCACATTTGACCGACACTCCTTGCGTGGAGATAAGCCTTTGTGACCAGTGTATTGTATGAGATCTAATTGCAAAGCTCGTAGGCCCACTTAATCGGGATGGGATCTGGCCGTTTGAGGGTATTTCCAAACCGGTCGTCTTCACAGTCGCAGCTAAAGTAAGATTTGTTTTCGAAAAGATTGTGGGGGGGGCCAATCCGCCCTAACATCCACAAAAAAAGGATGCCTATCAGGCAGAATGTGTCGATGTGGGACCGGGATGAAGTTTCAGAACCTCTTTTGCCCTACCGGCTTAGATGAGAAATCCTTACCAAGTAATGTGGCGATTGTCGCGACAATAATGAGAAAGTGGCTTATTTCATGGCAATGCAAGCGTATTCAATCTGGTAAATTGCGGACGCAAGTATTTGCGGTTGGGTTGAAAAGGACGTCGAAAAAAGTTTTAAAAATCTATTGACAAAATTTTGGGAGTGAGGAAAAAATGATGCAGAAACTCCAGAAAGGAGGTTGTGACAATGAGAACGACCAAGTTGCTACTCGCAGCGGCAGCGATAAGTGCCGCGGGCTTGATAACAGCCAACGCCCAGCAAAACGTTTACTCCCAAAACGTAGTGGGCTACGTCAACGTAACGATCCCGGCCGGTAAAATGGCCCTCGTCGCCAACCAATTGGCGCAAACCAATATGACAATTGAAAATCTGCTCAAAGGGGTCCCCGAGGGAACAACAGTATATAAATACGTAGGCGGGGTTTGGAATGCGTATGAGTATAGTGAATTACTTGGTTGGGATCCCACAGGTAATGTAACTTTAGCTCCGGGCGAAGGAGCTATGATTAAAAATCCAACTTCCCAGCCATTGACAATTACGTTTGTAGGTGAAGTGTTGCAGGGCTCGCTAACGAATCAAATTCCGGCGGGCTTGTCAGTTAAGTCGGTAATGATCCCCATTGCAATTTCTGGAACCAACAATCTTGCGGCTAACGGATTTCCTCTCCGAGATGGAGACGTAATCTACAAATATGTAGGCGGAGCATATAATAGTTATGAGTATTCGGAACTTATTGGTTGGGATCCAGAGGAACCTACCATAAATGTGGGTGAAGCGTTCTTTGTAAAGAAATCAGCACCTGCTGTTTGGGTCAGGAATTTTACGGTTCAATAAGTAATTTGTTTTATAAGGAGGATTTATGAAGCTGATAAAAAGCGTTGCGTTCACCGGCCTGATAGTAAGTCTAAGTGGGTTACTATTTGCCCAAGGATCAATTGATTTCAGAAATTTATCTGCGAATTACAAGCCAAATTATCCTTACGTATATGGGCCATTTCCAGATAATCCTACCAAAGGTTTGTACGGGAATGACAAAGATTATACCGGGGCACCCCTACTCGAGGGGACAGGTTATTGTGCTTGGTTGCTGGCGGCTCCCGGTTTAAACAGAAGTTTAAAAGACATGGCACCAGCGTTTGGGACAGGGAACGATCCTAATGCTACTTACACACCGTTCAATACGGGTGTGAAAGCGGGATTTTGGGTTTCATGTACAGTAATAATGACAAATGTCCCAAAGGAATCTCCATGTACTGTGGCGGTAGTCGCGTGGGAGAACAAGGGTAAATACTATACTTGGGGTGAGGCATACCAAGCGTGGTTAAACGGTGAGATCGCGGCCGCTATCACCCCGACGTTTAATATCACCCAATGCGGGGGTGATTTTGTACTGCCGCCTGTTATCCCTGGATTGGAGAAGTTCAATATCTACTATATTCCGGAGCCTGGGGTGTATGTGCTTGGAGGCTTAGCTCTGGCAGCAGTGTGGGTCTTCCGGAAACGGAACTAAATAAGACGGTTTAGGCTGAAAACAGAGGAACCCATCCCGGTCAAAACTCCGGGATGGGTTCCTCGCTTTTCCGACAGATACCGCGGGGAGATTTTTCCGTTTTCTCTCCTTGCGCTGGGAGGTGCCTAGATCCATTCTTTGGGAGGAGTTTTGGGTTTCTTTCATTTTTACCCTTAAATGAGGGGACCTATTTTTCAGCGGTGCGATTTGTTGGTTTAACCTATGCATTTTTTATCTTGTACCCCCCTAAATTTAGATTTTTTTGGCCATCCCGATTTGTGGCCGAAGTCGGTTGTAGGGCGTGCTCCAACACAAATATCCCGCCAATAACAAATGGATTTCGAATTCGCTATTCTGGCTCGGGGAAAATGCCCATGTGATGCTGAATGCAAACCGCCATCCGTTGAAGTTTCCAAACCCAGCTCCCGTAAAAGTTATATCCACAGGCCTTTGAATCGTGCGAGTTGGTGAGCGCTGACCCGGGAACCTTATACACTTCGTGGTTGAATGGTTTAAAGTCAACTAAACCGACCAATCCCACTTTTGCCCGAGGCCAAAAGGATATCTACGACGACGGGAAGGGAAGCTTTACTGTCGGCGTGTTTTAAATTGCAGGGCCTAAAACCTAGTGATGTGTCGCATGAAGATTGAAGGAACCTGACACATGCTGCACGATAAGCGCCCAAAATAAGTTTTGGTGGATTGGTTTGGATTCCACTTGAAAAGGCTGAATTTTGGGATTTGCATTTGATTGTTGTATGGTCTCCGGAGTTGTTGCGTTGTCGTAGTGATTGCTGAGGCTAATGTTTTTTCATTGCCAAGACAGGATAACCTTTTGTGTTTGCGGAGAATCTACCTTACGTGGAAGTCATTGATGAAACGAAGTCTCAGTTTTAGATACAAAGGCAGAGGACCAGGGTTTAAGTCTGAATCGTTTGGTGCTTTATTAGTGGCAATTTGGGGATGGGCATTGAGATTTTTCTTAAGAGAACGGTGAAAAGGATGGAAAAGCTTTAAAGACAAGCGAGTGCGTGAGTTTGGTGACCGCAAGGCTTTAAAGTGTGGCTTTATTTGGGGATTGTGCGGAGTCAGCTACTTAATTTGTGGTGAAGCAATGTTTTACGACGTCGCCCCGTACGGTTATGAAGTCTAGGGGTTTAATGGTTGTTTGGGTGGAAAAATCTGTGAGTTACCGCTTATGGAAAAAGCGAGATAGGATGTGGTAATTTCCCGGTTCTTGCAAAAGATTGTGGGCATGGACCCAAATGCAGGACTAAGCATTTGTTATGAGGGATTTGTCCTAAGGTATCTGCTGGTTTGTATTTTTATCACGTGCTGAGTGTTCTTTGATGATGCATACAAGGAGCATGATGAGTGTAAATACAAGGGCTGAGGTGCTTATGTAGAATGGGGTGAGTGGTGGTGAATACGAAAACGTTACATGGTGTTTGCCCGCGGGTATGAGTGCGCCGCGCATTATGAAATTGGCACGGAGTAGGGATGTAGGCTGGTCATCCACAGTAACATGCCAGTCTGAGTCGTATTTGTCGTTTAGAAGGAGGATGGCAGGCTTGTCCGAGTCGGTTTCCAACTCGATTTTGTAAGGATGGTAGTTTTTGAAGCGGACGACGCAGTTTGAGTCGGAGTGGAGTTGATTTGTGTTGATTGCGGGGTCTGCCGGGGTAGAAAGAATTACCAGTTCATGGGGGTTAAAGTTGGTTGAGGTTAAGGTGTTAAGTACTTCCTGGTCATCCCGTATGGTTACCCAGTTCGGGAAGAGTTTTGCTCGCGGTAGTGCCTTGGTGAACTCGACTAAGAAATATGGTCCATTGGATGTAAGGACTGGCATTAAATGCTCGAACTTTGTAGGAGTGGTTATTCCTGGTTTGGGAACCAAGTTAAAGTATAGTACGGGTTTAAAAGCATTTGACTCGTTTGCAACCCATTTATTGAGAAACTCCAGGGTATCCACGTCACCAAAAGGGAGCTGTGTTTTGGTGGGTGCGATGATATACCGTGTATTCGTGAGCGTCCACCGGCGTGCTACTTTATAAAGGGATGAAGAGCTGCCATCGAAAAACAACGCCATCTCATATGCTCTGAGGTCTTCTGGCATGCGAGGCATTTGTACGATGTCGATTGATTGGACGTTGTAGAACTGGAAATGGTGTTGGGCCCATTCGATTGTGTAGTAGCCATTAAGAAGTGACTTGTTTGGAGGAGCTGGGAACGGATAAATGGCTACACGGCCTTCGTATGGTTTTTTGCAGAGGTACTCCACAATTGGATCCAAGGTATATTTCTCTGGGTAGTACCAGAAAATGGTCCAATGAGTGTTAGCACGGCCAAGTTCAGCAATCATCAACAATAGGATTAGTGGGGTAAAAATCTGCCCACGTCTTCCTCCAAAAAAGCCTGCTACCGTTAGTGTTAATGTTGCTCCGGTAAGCACTATAAACACCAAGAACCACGCGTATTGGATTTGGCTAAACTTGGCAATCTGGCGTGCTGTGGCTGTATCGAACTGGCCTTTTTCGGAGGTTAAATAGTTAATTAGGTCTTGGGTAGCGCTAAGGTACACGAGGAATCCTAGCACAAACAGTCCAATGACAATCCAAATTAACGTTACCCATCGTGCCTCAAACCCGCGCAGTTTTTTAATAATTTCTGGGATTTTTAATTTCTGGAGTTGAGGGACTGACCCTTTGACGTGCAGCTTGATAAGGTCGTGGATTCCTACCGCAGAAATAATCAACATTGCCCAGGTGAATACGTGAAGGAACTTGGTAGGGTTCCTTATAGTTGAGAAATATGGTAGCGAATACACGATTTTGTAGAACGGGGCGTGTCTCCCGAAAGCGAACAGAAGTGAAATGATAGCTACAGCACCCCAGAATAATACAAAGCGCCTGGTATAGGTGTTTAGCGGTGTAGGATGTGTTTTCCTAAATGCACGTGCAATAGCCCAAAGAGCAGTTAACCAGACCACGCATCCCAGGTAGTTGCTGCCGCCGGTATATCGGAGGAATCCTGGTGGTGGCGAGTCGAGTTTCCCTGCAAAGTATTTGTCCCAATTGGGATCTCGGCCTACGGCGCCCCAATACATGCCACCGTTTGGGGCATCCATTCGATATCCAAACAAGCCTGGTATTACCAAGGCAAGGGTTTCTGTTTTTGGTAGGCTCCATTGGGTGGCCCACTCCCACCGTCTTTCAGGATCTTCCTGAGAGACGATTGCAACTCCTTTTATGCTGGTTTGAACAAGAGAAAAGATTGCGTGGCTAGCTACAATGGCAGCGCAAATAGCTATTGCCGCTACCGTTCCGATCCCTCTTAGAAGGCGTTTTGGGATCGGGTTTGTAGAATCGGTAGCGAGGTAATGGAAAATCGCAAATGCTGCGACAAACACGCTAAAGATTGCCCCGATATCAGCGCCTTCCGTCACGCCAATGCCTACTGCAGCACCTGCCACTATGAGCCGTGCCGCTTTGAGTAGCAGAGGGTCGGTGGGTTTATTGGAGACAATCAGGGCCACTGCTACGAATGCCATGGCGAAAGTAATCACTTGTGAAGCCACGCCCCAACAGGCAGTTGAAAAGAAGTCGGCATTTAATACGACTGCTACTGCGCCTGCTAGGCAAGCTGCCGGGGCTAGGCCGAGTCGCTTAAAACAAAACCATCCAGCCAATCCGGCAATCAGCAGGGAAATTGGAGCAAGGTACTTTGCATATCCCACAGGTCCTAGAACCCACCGGATTAGAGTGGTAACAGTCAGTGGGAATACTTGGTTTTTAAAGCCAATGCTATTAAGGTCGTTCCAAGCGGCAAGCATTGAGCCAGGTAGTTGCATCCATTCTGATTTAATTACACCTAACGGACCGTCGTTGGAGAAATGTACCCAGCCAGGTAAAAAACAGCGCCAAAAAAATGCAGCCAAGATGAAAGCGATAATAGCTGCTACTACCCACAGTTTGGACGCTAATCGGTCAACCGAGAGGTTCATATGGAAGCATTTTGCTTGTTAACTTAAGAGTATGCAATACTACAAACAGGTTTCCATTCTGTGCATTTGGGAGTGGGTGAGAACAATCTGTAGCTGTGCTGGGTAAGGCTGCGGAAGTACATCCTGACTTGGAGAGTGCCGAAGTGAAAATTGCAATAGGTAACCGTGCTCGTGAGAGCGGGGAATTAGCCATGCCGTTTAGGCATCGTGTTTGTAATGGTAGATGTTGGATAATGATTGGGAAAGTGGTGTAACCTCTAAGTGGTTGATACGGCTAGGTTTTTAAATCATTCGAGTTGGGTAAGGGGCGACTAACTACTCTTTCAATGTCCATGTGCAAGAGTCAGTGTATACTTTGCCATTGATCATAGCACGTGCTTCAAGTCTATTTTCGCCAGGGTAGAGCGTCACTTGTGGCCATAAGAATATGCAATCGCGTTCGGGGGTCTTTTTACCGAGTGATTTGCCGTTTAGGAAGAGATCGACCTCTTTAGCGTTTGAGTACACTTTGACATTAGCGATTTTGTTTGTGCGTTCGGTGTACCGTCGGCTTGTAATGTAGAGTGTGGGTTCATCGGACCAATTAGCCTTGTAAAAGTAGAAGACATCTTTTCGAGTTTTTCGGTCGTAAGTGACGATGCCTTTATCGTTTCTGCCGGGCACGCCGCCTTCATTTCGCCAATAACTGGTAAAGTCAAACATATTCCAGAGGAATGTGCCCCAGATATAAGGTGTTCGGCTTGCGTGATACCAGACTGCTTCGTGTACGATGGATTGCCATTCTTCGGGATGCCATTGTCCGTTGTGCACAGGCATTTTTGGGGGATCCTCGTGGTGATGGATATTGGCGCCGGCGCCATACTCGCTAAGACAGTAACACAGTAGACGTGCGCTCTTCCGATATTGTTCGAGTCGTCGGGGTATTTCATCGAGCGAACCCCATTCGGGGTACCAGCCTGGGTAAATATTCCATCCGAGCCAGGAGGTTAGTCTATTCATTTGGGGTAAACCTAAAGTACAGGTGGCGGCGATTGTTGGTCGTGTGGGATCTTCGGCGCGGGCGAGGTTGTGCAGGTCAAGCAACAGTCTATGGGGGTCAGGCGTATTTGGGCGGATTTCGTTGTATAAGCTCCATGCAAATATCGACGGGTGGTTTATGTTTTGGCGGATCAAATCAAGTAGTTGTCTGCGGCTGGTGTCAGCGAATTTTTCGCTGGGATCGATTCTGTCGACAAGTGGCAGCTCAGCCCATACAAGTAAGCCTGCCCGATCACAAAGGGAATAGAAGTAAGAGCTGTGCTGGTAATGTGCACATCGGACGGCTGTAGCGCCCATCTCGAGTATTAAGGCAAGGTCTTCTTCCATGTCTTGTTCAGAAATAGCCCAGCCTTTGTCCGGTCTATCCTGATGACGGTTCACGCCCCGCACCGGGTAAGGCTCACCATTCAAAATAAAACCTTTTTCAGGGTCCACTGTAAATGATCGCAGTCCTACATATTGTATAACCTCGTCGATTAAGGAGTTGTCAGGGGCCATTAATTTAACGACCGCCTTGTAAAGGTAAGGATCTTTTCGCCCGTGCCACAGATGCGGATTTTGGACGATGACTTTGGCCCAGAAAGGTTCCGTAATGCGGGGCTGTGATACAATAGACTCGATTGTTTCTGCGATGGGATTGTTTTGGCGATCGAGTAGTTGACAGACGAGTGTCAGATTTGTGCGTTGGCGTCGTGCATTTGAAATTTGCACAATGACGTCAAGGATAGCTTGAGTATTTGTGACTGAAGTTTGTAGCCACGCTACGCCGGGTGAACCATGATCTAATGGGGTGATGCAAATTTCCGGGGTTTCGATTAGCCATACAGGTCTGTAAAGACCGCCATAGACAGGAAAGTCACCGCTCAGCGGTGCGACGTCGGATTCAGGTGCATTGCTGACCCGCACGGCCAAGACATTGGTTCCGCTGGGGTTGAGGTGTGGGGTTAATTCGTAGCAGAAAGCACCGAATGCCCCCCGATGATGTCCGAGATGTTTGCCGTTTAAATAGACGTCTGCTACGGATCCGGCGGCTTCGAATCTGATGAAGTACCTTTTCCCTTGGGAGGGTTTGATTTCAAGAATGCGCCGGTACCAACCCGGCCCGCGCCGGTATGGTTTTCCACGTTGGGCGTCTTCCCAACCCCAATTGTGTGGTAATGGGATTATTTGCCAGGACGAATCATCAAAGTCGGGTTGTTGGGCTGTCTTTATATCTTCGAAGGTGAATTTCCATCCCTGGTCAATGCGGATGAGTGTTCGTGTGCTGCCTTCAACGCCACCACCCTGTATCGCAAGGGTGATTATGAGGCTGAGTGTTAGTGAGGTGGTTATTACTCTCGAGTTCATTGATTGCATATTTAACTCTAGAAATTTTCCCAAGTCCAACTGTCTTGCCATTCAATTTTGCAAGTGCCTGGACCGGTAACGGTCAGCGGCAGCCATACATAAGTAGATATAGCAAGGTTTGTGGGGTTCCATCTATCCGCCAAAAAGATGAATTTGCCGGGCTTGTTTGGGATAGGGAGAGCAAATGTGCCTTGTGAATTGAATGTGGTCTCGGCCAGGGGACCTACGCATGGATTTCTGACGACTCGCCATGGGCCGAGGATGTTTGTTGAAATTGCCAATGATGCTGCATTTGGACGCCAGCCTGTGCATCCGCTTGTGATAAGGTAATAGATGTTTTGGTGTTTAAATACAACGGGAGCCTCACGCATTTGACCGACCAAAATCCGAGCCCAGGTTTTGCCTTCCAAAGCAGGTTGAGCAGGTCCAGTCCATTCATCATTTAACCTAACCACATACATCGTTGCATTGTTTTCTGATGCGTAAAAGACATATGCATTCGTTTCGGAGTCCACAAACAAGGTCATGTCACGAAATGTGCCCCCGAAAAACTTTTGCTGGTTTGGATCGTTGGAAGGGAAATTAAAATCGTTTGTGATAGGACGTATAGCATACAAGATCGTAACTGGTCCCGTAGGTGAATCGCTTATCCCAACTCCGGCACGTGCGAAGTGGTACCCAGGTTGGTCTAAGTGCATCCAGAAAACAAATTTTTTGGTTCGTGGGTTGTAGGCTACCTTGGGACGTTCAACAAAAGTTCGGGCTCCAAACCGTTCTTCAATTTGCTGTTTTAGGATGGGGTGTGATTCGAGTTGCCAATGATAAAGATTCGTTGAGGAGTAGCAATAGACTGCAGCAGGGGAATTGGGATCCCGGTTTTCGCCATGCCAGTAGAATTTGTTTTGATGGAAGATGATCCCCCCACCGTGTGCCTGAATCAGATTACCGTCAAGGTCATACCAAGGTTTCCCTGGTTGGAATGCTTGGTCTGCGCAACAGCAAGATTGGCAACCTATGACAAGTACCAAAGTTAACCTTAATGTTGGTGTCTTAATGTTGGGCATTTAACCGTTGTGACTTTCCGACGGGTACAAATATTCAGTATTTGTGGTTTGGGCTAGTTTAAGGCAAATTTGTGATCTGATTTGCTAGGAGGCTGGATATTTGTACCTCAAACAATGGCAAGCTGTGAGTGGAGAAAGTTTTTCAGGTAACGTAGCCGCGCTGATACCGTTTCCAACGTCGTTCACAAGGGCGCGCATAACTGAATTCGGACCTAAGAAATGTAGCCGCCGACGTAAGTCGGCGGATAAATTTCTAATCAACATCCGCCGCAAAAATTTGAAACACTCGACACTTTTGGCTGCGTGAATACACTGGCTGTAGTTACGTCGAGCAGGTGTTCAGTCTGACCCCGGCGGATGGAATCCAGCCCCGGCTCAAGATTGATAGTGACACCCTATCGTGGTAGCCAGCGAGGTGAGCTGGCGGATAAATCCACCGCCCGCGGATAACCGAATTAGGGCCTAAGGAGTGGGTTGTATAATTGATCTCAGATGGGAGTGGTGATGCAGGTTTTGGTGAGAATCAAGGGATGATTTGGGGTTCTACGGATTGTAATTTTTCGGCTGATAGAGGAGCCGGATGCTTTTTGTAACGATTTATAGAGTGCCAGCCTTTGCTGCTAATTGTGGCAGTGGGTTGAGATGGGAGGGGGATCACCCATTTGGGTGATAGACGGTGAGGGCTGAAGGTGGTTTAAAATTACGGTTGAATAGTTATTCGATTATGCGAACCGGTTTTCTGCAATTTGGGTGGTGTGCCCTGTCTGTTGGTTTGGTGGTTAATAGTGTGATGGCAGATTTGCGGGTGCCATATGCACCTGATGAATCCACGCTTCATTTATGGCGCTTTAACAATACCACATTGGAAAATGGGTACTACATCATCCCAGATGAAGGGATGGGTGTGCCAATGACTTTGACAAACCGTGGATTACCCGCTAACAACCCTCCATTTACCAACGTGTTTAACCAAACCCCAGTGACCCTGCCGCCGATAGATTTAGGGGCGAGTCTGCGGATCTTGCATGGCGGAGGCACCGGATTGCGTGCATATGCTATGGCAGCAGGCCCCGGGAATGTAGAAGGTACCACCGTGTGTAACCCGGAGACAGGTGCATTCACATTTGAGGCATTAATCTGTCCCATGGGACCATTATTTGAGAGTGGATTAAACTGGCAGATTTTCTGCGGCGATAACAACGGTTCCCGAGGTTGGCATTTCCGTATTCAAACTGGTTCTACACCGCAACTGAATTTTAATTTTATCAACCCTAATTTGGGCAATTTTACTGTGCCTTTGCCACTTTCAGGACCGAATGCAGTGACAACCAATCAATGGTATCACGTTGCAGTGGTGTACACTGGGAATGCTCCGACCAATGGGGATATCGCCGGTGAGCTAAGGTTTTATTGGACATTATTAGATCCCAACAAGGAAATTGCAGCACCGTTGGCAACTAATTATGTGTCAAATCCGGGCGTGATTGGCAACGGCGTTTCGATTGCTGTTGGTGGTTCGCAGCGCACAATTAACGGGGTTGGCAATGGTGAGGGGTTTGTTGGATACATCGACGAGGTGAGAATTAGTTCGGTAGCGCGTAGGCCAGATGAAATGGCGTTTATGCGCTCGATTGTGGTTAATCCGCCAGTCATTATGCAACAGCCACCAGAAAGTCTTTTAGTGGCATACGGCAAACCACTCCTGGCCACGGCGATTGTGTCGGGTACAGAACCATTAACGTATTCGTGGCAATTCAGTACTGATGGGCAAACATTTGTGGTTTTGCCTGGTCAGACGAATAATTCGCTAGAAATTGCTTTTGCCACATTTGCAAACGAAGGGTACTACCGCTTGGTGGTTGCTAACCCGGCGGGTTCAGTAACAAGCTCAGTAGTTCATGTGACAATCGGCGCGGCGTTTATTGATCTTTACAATACGGGGATAGCTTTGGATGGTAGATGTGATACAAACTTAGCTGGGAATCCAGATCCGCATTATCAGCTTGTTTTGAGCAGCGACATGGAAAGCCAGGGTCCTGAAGCAATCGTATGGAACATGTTTGCGTATCCGATCGCGATGGCGGGCGGCGGTGGCATGTACGCGAATCCGGATGGACTTTCTCAATGGATTGGACCAAGGGTTAATTCGTATACATCGCCCCAAGGAAAATACGTTTATCGGACGAAGTTCTGCACCGACGGTGTTGATCTATCCAAGCCGGTTGTGTTGGAAGGACGTTGGGCGGTTCAAACCACTGGGATTGAAATTCTTTTGAATGGGAAACCTACTGGTAATGCCTCTCGGATCACGAATTCGCCTCACATGTTTGCAGCGTTTGTGATTACGAACGGTTTTGTTCCCGGTATTAATACTTTGGACTTTGTCACGGAGTGTGTTAACCCGCCTGGGAACAACCCAGCAAATGCTATCAGAGTCCAAATAACAAGTTTAGGGTATGCATTGCCACCGGGACCTCCAACGATGGTTCAGCAACCTCAAGACATCACAGTATGTGACGCTGCGTATGGATGGGGTAGCAAGGCAGTCTTTGAGGCAGCCGCGGTGGGACGTCCACCCCTCCCGTACCAATGGTATGTAAATGGTATGCCTATGAGTGGACAAACAAATAGAACGTTGGTATTTGAAAATCCAACGGGGATAAGTGGGACGCAAGTGTATCTGGTAGTTAACAATGATTATGGGGCTGTTACAAGCCGCGTGGCTCGACTCACCTTAGTCACTCAAAACAGGTCGCCAGTGGCGACCAACGCCCTGCTTATCACCCGTACGAATACTCCATTGCAGATTAATTTGGGTGAGCTGTTGGCGAACTGTTATGATCCGGATGGGCATAGGTTCACGATTGCTTATTGGGATTTTACAACTACTAATAACGTTGCGTTGGAGTCCCCGGCTGGGTCGCTCGTAGTAACTTACACGCCACTTGAGGGATACGTGGGATATGACCAATTCAAATATTATGTCCAGGACGCTGGTGGGGCTACGGGAGAGGGTGTAGTGGTGATACGGGTAATCCCCGAGATTAAACCTGGTACTGTGACAGCCCAACTCATCGGACAGAATATCAGAATAAGGGTACAAGATGGGACACCAGGTTGGCCCGTAAAAATTGTATCCTCGCAGAATTTATTATTACCATTGTCAGCATGGACAATAGAGTACTTCGGGCAGTTTGGCCCAGATGGTACATTTACAGTGGATTTGCCTTATTCCGGAACGGTGACACAGAAGTTTTACGCAGTTGCAGTACAGCAATAACCTGAACAATTAAAGAAGAAGCTAGGAGGCGCCTATGAAACTCAAATTAGAACGACACCGCTAACAACCTTGGCGGTGGTTTTAGCCGCCCAGGCCCAGCAGTATCAGACTAACATCATCTACTACGAAAGTTTCAGTGGCTCAGCCACTGAGTTGCTTAACGGGAAGGTGCCAGACGTAAGTGCAACAGGGGCAGCATGGCAGGCGGGAAACTTGTTGTATCAAAACGGCCATTGGGACACATATGTAGCAGGTTCGGCAAATGGCCAAGCGGCGTGGCTGCCATTTACTGCATTGCCAAACAAACTGTATATCCTGGAGTGCAGTTTTTTGAACAGCCAGCCGAACTGGCTAGCAGTAGGTTTCTTTTCCTCCTACCCGCTCAACAACCCCGGAATTTCATGGACAGAAACAAGGTGGGAAGTGAGGCATTCAAATAGTGGTTATTTGTGGATGTTGTCTAGAAACCGCGGTGATCAACCGGATCAACAAGCGTTCCTGGGATATGGGACTGGCAACCAAGTTACCGCAATTAATGGTGATTTAGTGGACCCGAACCAGTGGGTAAACCTGAAGATTGTGTTAAATACGGGATGGCCAAATGACAGTGGGAGTTACACCTACGAATACTGGCTGAACGACCAACTAAGGGCTTCAGGCGCGATTGCCACCACTTTAGTGGGAAACATAGGTGGAGTGGGATTGAGTTATGAAAGGAGTGCAACTGCTAATTCAGGAGCTGACATCGATTACTTCCGCTTAAGTGTTGTGCCAGAACCCAGTTCAGTCGCTTTGTTTGGGATTCTACTATTAGGGTTGAGTTACGTTATTAGCCGGAGTAATTTTTGAATGAGAGGCACGTAGGCTTCTGCGGGGTGGGAATGGAAAAGTGTGCTGCGGCCGTTGGTTTGCCTCCTACCATTCCCACCCCAAAAATTTATGTGTGCTTCAGGCAGGTTTTTATGGTAAACTTTTGTTGTGACCAATGAATAGAGATAAAGCTGGTTTATTGTCCGCTAGGGGGTCGGGGGAGTGGAGGGGAAAGACGGCGTTTACGCTGATAGAGTTGTTAGTTGTAATCGCAATAATAGCGATTTTAGCTGCCCTATTGTTGCCAGCGTTGTCGAACGCCAAGGAGCGCGCACGGCGGATCGCTTGCCTAAGCAACCTTAAGCAAATCGTAGTGGGTGTGATAGCGTATGCGGGGGAGAATGAAGACAGGGTGGTTGAGGCGGGACGTTCAGCGCCAAATGTTGATCCTGATCAACCCATCCAATTACCGCAGGAAAATCTGAGTGCCTGGGCATCGGTTGGGCTTAAAGTTTTCGAAAAAGGAGGTGGACCCAATACATGGTCATGTCCTAACCGGCCTGGACTTGCCGCTTTGAACCCGCAAAACAATCAGTGGACCCTCGGGTACCAGTATTATGGCGGTATTAAGACTTGGAAGAACAACCTTTACCCCAATGGGGTAAAATCCGCTAGTCCCGTTAAGATTTCAACTGCAAAACCACATTGGATGGTAGTGGCGGATGTGGTTATTAAATGGGACAATAAATGGGCTGATCCTAGCGAACAGCCACCCAGTGGGTTTTCGAATTTGCAGGCGCACAAGCGACCAAACAGTGTCTTACCAGCTGGGGGTAACGAGGCTTTTATTGACGGCTCGGCCCGTTGGGTCAAGGCGTCAGATATGTTGTATATTCATAGTTGGCGCCCTGCTGATCGAGAGCTGTATGTTTACCAAGAAGACTTAGGGGAATTAAATGGTGTTAAGACGCGTTTGACCCGTGTCCCATAAGGAGTTGAGGATAGAGAAGGTCGAATTTACTCGTGCAATTTCTCGTGTGGGCCAAAATGGGAAGCGATGATAGGTAAGTTCTTTCGGGAAAATGTGGAGTTCGCAGTTAAGGGTGGGTAATGAAGAGATGGGCTTTTCCGATCTTTTAGTTAAAAATTTCTAATTTCAATCTGTAAATGCGTGCACTTATTTTACGAGTAGGGATAAAAGTTGCTTTAGTTCTTTGTCCTTTTTGCGTAGGGGCAAATTCCCGGGACATTTATTTAGAGGCGCTGCTTGATTTTGAGCGGTATGCTGAGACCATTTGGGTAAATTGCACAGGAAGCAATCAACCCCCCGACTCGGGTTATTGGGGTGATGGTGGCAGTTCAGGTAATGGGGGAATCCGTGGGAATTGTGGGATTGCGGTCGCCTATGCGGTATTAGTCGTGGCACAACCTGATAATCCTACCAATACATTAAGACTAACTCGGATTCGGAAGGCGTTAAACTATGGTGCCGGTACACATACCAGTGGGAGTTACTATTGCGTGGATGGCAAGAAATGGGGTTGGGAAATCAATGATTGGCAGACACCTGAGTGGGCTGGGTCAATGGGGCTAGCATGTTTGTTAGTGGAGCGAGAACTTCCTGAAGACACTGTTGCTGCGGTCAAACGGGTGGTTGCTAGCGAAGCAACACACCGCGCCCAAATCCCACCTGCAAGTGGATATGTAAGTGACACCAAGTTAGAGGAAAATGCATGGCAGGGAAACATTTTAGCTTTGGCAGCTGCCTGGTTGAAGAATTCCACAAATGCGAGCCTTTGGAAGGCGGCTGCAAAGAAGTACCTGGTGAACACATACACGGTGCCTTTCCCCACGGGAAACCCGCTTGATGCTTGGGTGACCACTCAAACACTTTATACAGATTGGGGTTGTGAAAATCATGGGATTTATCACCCCACGTATCTGATGGTTGGAGGGATGTCATCGGGTGATTCGCTTTTGATGGCGAAGTTGGCAGATCCAGAGATCGGTGCTGAATTGGAGCCTTTTGCAGAATATAACGTAATGAACGTGTGGAGTAACAATCTGCGGTACATGATTATGGAGTCGGGTGAACTTGCATATCCTTCCAGTTCAACTTGGACACTTCATGACTATGAGCACAATTCTTATCTAGCCTGGATTGCCTCCCATTTTGGGGATCCGCTGGCACGGTATGCGGATGCTAGGCTTGCAGCGCTAGTACGGCAGCAGCAACTTGTGTGGGGTGACGGCCGGTTTTGTGGCCCACGTGTTCCGGATGGCTTTTATCGTGAGGCTGTCGAAGCTCGTCGAACTGCGATAGCTTGGTTGCACTGGACTTTTGCTAAACATCCAAGTGGAAATTCGATACTTCCCGATGAAGCAGTGGTTCATTTTCCTGGTGTGAAGGTATTGGCGCATCGGAGCGAATCAGGCTTTGTTAGTGTGTATTATGCTAGTACCCGGCCCATGGGCTGGATAGAGCCTGCATCCTTTGGTTTTCCAACAAATGTGTTTCTTACCACGCCTTACTTGGGTGGAATCTTTGGGCATGGTCCATTGGGGAAAGCCACGAGTATCTCACTCGTAAATGTAATTACGAATCCCTCGGGTTTCTATGCAGAGTTGCTTGTGCAAAATGGTACTAACGGACAGACGAAGGTTTACATAAAGACTAGTGGGGAAAGCGTGGGGATTGTTGAAATTCCGCTTCCCGCTTCTGGGGTAACAGCTACCTCAGCAGGATGTTTTACAAACGGGATCCAAAATGATCCTTTGACGGGTGGCAAACGTAGAGTTGATTGGGACGGAGGCGCCACCAATATCATAGCCAAGTCTGGAACAGTTGTGAACATTACTAGTCTATGGGTTTGTGTGGATGATCGATACGGATTTGTTGCTGGGCCATCCGGATATTTCAGATATCGAGGGGCAACGGCTTACGATTCCACGCTTCATGTGATGCAAGACACCCTATGTTTTCAGCCTGCGCCACAACAGTATCGACTGGCTCCGCGGTATGCCGTTTGGTTTCTGAATAAATCTGCGGCGGAAACGGCTTCGCTCGCATCCAGGACACGGTGTTACACTAACGGAAGTTCATTCGTTTTGGAGTTTCCCGGCCGCGGCACGAACACAGTTGAAATCGTGGCGTCTTTACTTTCTGGAAATGGGACATGGGCGGTGGACATGGATGGGTTATGGAGCGATCCAACAATGTGGGTTTCAGGGTTAATTGCAGATGGGGCGGGCTTTTTTGCGGATTTTTCGAAGCTTAATATTACAACAGATCGGACGGTGTACTTAGACTCGCCGCGGGTATTGAGTGGCTTGATATTTGGGGATTTGGAAGGCACTCAGAATTGGGTTTTGAAGGCTACTAACGAAGGCTCGCTCAGGTTAGCTGGTTCATCACCCTATGTGTTAGTGACCAACAACACCGCTATAATCAACGTGCCTATTTTGGGTGAAAACGGTTTCACAAAACTTGGCCGGGGTCGGTTGGTATTGTCTTCACCAAATTTAATTTCTGGCACTTTGTATCTAGACGCGGGCACTAGCTTTGGTATGGGTGACGGGACGGTCTGTTTTGCTCATCCTGATGCTGGAGGCAATTTGAGCGAAATTATTGCGCGGAATAACACTGGTTCATCTAACGGATCTACGCTTGAGCTTGATGGGACTGGGGGTGGTATTGTCGTAACTCAAAAGATCACCTTCAGTTGTCGTAATAACTGGATCCCGAACTTGCAAAATCTAGCTGGTTCGAACGTCATTGCAGGTCCAATTTGCATGCAGGTGGGTGGGTCGAATGTGGTGATTAGTTGCGATAAAGGGACATTGGTAATCGCCTCACCATTGCAGTACATAGGATCATATACGAGCGGACGTGGTTGGAGTTTTTGGGGATCGGGAACGATCAGTGTGAAAGGGCCAATTTTAGCAGCGGACAATGGGGCACCTATAAGTGTAGCAATGTTTGGTTCTGGAGTTTTAGAGTTATGTGGGACCAACACATATACTGGTCCTACCGTGGTGTATAATGGTACGCTCCGAGTTCGAGGTGTGATTGAAGGGGCGGGGGTCACGGTCTATGGCACGCTGCAAGGCCCCGGAGTAATAAACGCGCCGGTCATAATTGCCTCAAACGGCATCTGTGAAATAGGAGATGAGATTGGATCACTTGTGATTAATGCTCCGTTTACGAACATGGGGAAGATATGTTTAAAAGTTCAACGAGTCGGATCGCTGATTACCAATGATTCCCTTACCGGTATTGTAAGAGCGGTTTTGAACGGCCAACTCCAAGTTAAGTCCATAGGTGAACCGCTCCAATTCGGGGATACTTTCCGGCTTTTGAGTGCCTCTCAGATTGGTGGACGGTTTGATACCGTACAGCTACCGGAGATTGGTCCTGGTCTGGTGTGGGACACAGGCCGCCTTTATGAAGATGGAAGCATCTCGGTTGGCCTAGGCCAGGTGACTCCAATTATTAGTAAGTTCGAAGTTAGGGATGGGAAGGTTGTTGTGGAGGTGGCCGTTGGGGCTGCTGGGGCGCCGCTCACAATTCTTAGTCATACGAATCTTTTGGTACCTACAAGTCAGTGGGAGCCTGTTTGGGCTGGGCGATGCGATGCTTCGGGCCGTTTCGCGTGGACCAACAAGGTGCTCGAGGGATCGGTGCAGCAGTACTACACTGTGCGTGTGCCTTAAAGGATAGAAAGGAGCATGAAAACCAGTGTTTTGAACAAGAGTTGGATATTTCTATTTGGAGTTTGGTTGTTGTTTGCGCCTCATGCTTGTGGGGGATTGCCTGAAGATCGATTGGACAGGGTTTGGGAACGACCTCCTTTATCCGCACGGGTTCGGGCGTATTGGTGGTGGTTGAACGGAAATGTAACGCGTGAGGCCATAACTCGCGACCTTGAGGAAATGAAATCCAAGGGATTCGGTGGCGTGGTGATAATGGATGCTGGGGGGGCCGAGCAAAATGGCAATGCCAAGGTCCCCCATGGGGCCACTTTTCTTAGCCCGGAATGGCGCGCGCTTTTTAAACACACCCTTCAAGAGGCAAACCGGTTGGGCCTCGAAGTGGGGTTAAATATCCAAAGCGGTTGGAATCTTGGTGGGCCATTGGTGAAACCTGAAGAAGCCGTTAAAAAGTTAACGTGGGTGACACTTGAGTTGGTAGGACCTGGTCAAGTTGAAAAAAGGCTTCCTGAACCGCCTTCAAACGATGGTTTTTATCGTGATGTTGCAGTACTTGCTTGGCCCGTTTCAGGTCAGCGCACCAACAGGCCTACATTGAAGCATTACAAGGTAAAAGCGTTGCTTGATCGACCTGCTTTTCAGGGGCCACATGCTTGGTTCCTTGCAAACTCCGCACCTAAAACAGCTCCATTTGTTCTGGATGAGGATCAACCAGTTCCTGGAGAGGAAGATACCACGCTGGAGAAGATACGTGATTTGACTGGATTTATAGAGCACCGGTCGGATGGAACTTACCTTGTATGGGAGGTCCCGGAAGGCAAATGGCAAGTCCTACGAATTGGGTACACCCTCGGTGATTGGCGGCGGGTATCAACTCACAGCGATAATTGGGAAGGGTATGCATTAGATGTAATGGATGCAGAGGCATTTAAGCGTTATTGGAAGGAGGTGGTTGAACCATTGCTTGACGAAGCACGTCATTTCCTCGGTAAGACCCTCAAGTACCTCCACACCGATAGCTGGGAGATTGAATACTTCAACTGGACAGCCAAAATGCCTGAGGAATTTAAGCGAAGGCGCGGTTACGACCTCACAAATTGGTTGCCGGTTGTAGCGGGGTTTATTGTAAACGACCGAGTTCAAAGCTCCCGTTTTTTGGAAGATTTGCGGCGTACGCTTGGCGATCTTGCCGCGGATAATCATTACCGGGTTTTTGCTAAATTGGCTCATGAGCAAGGGTTGCTCATCCATCCTGAATCGGGTGGGCCACATTTTACTCCTATCGATGCTCAACAGTGCTTGGGTATAAATGACATCCCTATATCAGAGTTTTGGGCCATGGCTAAAACTCATAGATCAATCGATGAAACACGGTTTTTTGTAAAACAGCCTGCAAGTGCAGCACACACAATGGGCCGCAGAATAGTGGCTGCAGAAGGGTTTACTACTGTTGGACCACACTGGCAGGAACGGATCTGGGACAACCTTAAGCCATCGTTCGATCAGGCGCTTTGCGAAGGGTTAAACCTGCTTGTGTGGCATGCCGTCGTGTGTTCCCCCAAAGAAATGGGCATCCCCGGTCAGCAGTATTTTGCCGGGACACATTTTAATCCGAATACGACTTGGTGGTCTAAATCGCACGCATTTCTAGCTTATATTAATAGGTGCCAGGCCTTGCTTCAGGAAGGTTTATTTGTAGCAGACGTGCTTTATTACTACGGTGACCACGTGCCTAATTATGCTCAATCTAAACGGACTGACCCAGCAGGTGTGTTACCAGGTTATGATTATGACGTAATTAGTGAGGAAGGACTCCTTACCAGAGTGCATGTGCGGGACGGGAAACTGGTTTTACCTGATGGAATGTCGTATGAGATGTTAGTGCTACCGCCTTATGAGTCGATCTCGTTGCGTGCCCTTCGGAAAATCCGCGATCTTGTGAGGGCCGGTGCAATCGTTGTAGGCTCGAAACCACAGCGTGCTTCCGGATTAGCTGGCTTTCCTGACGTGGATATGGAAGTTGGGCGAATAGCCGACGAGCTATGGGGACCGGATCCGTTAACTTCAAATACATGGAGGCGGGTGGGTAAAGGCATGGTAGTTTATGGAGTACCGACTCGCAGAGTCCTTGAAGAAAGAGGTATTTTACCGGATTTTGTAGCGCATCAAGCGCAACATCCTGGAGCTATCGATTACGTCCATCGAAGGAGTACCACGGCAGATATATACTTTGTTGCAAATAAGACAAATGTAGCACAACAATTTATGGGGATTTTTAGGGTTACACGCAGGTTTCCTGAATTGTGGGATCCCATTACAGGGAAAAAGTGGGTTGCTTCCGACTTCGCTATCTTGAGTAATCAAGCGGCTGTACCATTGGAACTGGGCCCATACGGGTCCGTTTTCGTTGTGTTTAGAAGAGAAGTATCTTCGACCCCGCATCCAGGAAAGCCGAACTTCCCTAGGTACAAAACTCTGAAAGAAATTAATGGTCCGTGGACGGTGTATTTTGATCCATTGTGGGGTGGACCAGGCCGAGTAAGTTTCGACCGGCTTATTGATTGGACCACAAGCTCGGATCCCGGCATAAAATATTATTCTGGCACGGCAGTGTACGAAGCGGATGTTGTGCTCACGAATGAAGACTTAAAAAAAGGCGCATTGTGGCTTGCATTGGGTGACCTCCGTGAAATTGCAGAAATTTACGTAAACAGTATTTCGTGTGGGATTGTCTGGTATCCACCTTTTCGGGCTGAAATTACCCATGCGGTCCGGGAGGGAACCAATTCGATTCGGATTGAGGTGGTTAACTTTTGGCCAAATAGGATTATTGGCGATCAGTTTTTGCCCGAGGAAAAACGGTATACTCGTACTAATATTCGGCGGTTGACACGTGAAACCCCGCTGATGGAATCAGGCTTGTTCGGGCCGGTCCGAATAGAGTTCACCGCCGGAGATTAGGGGTGAGTATAGTGTAAAACCCCCAGAAAACCCGGCTTATCTATAAGAGTGGCAGGTTATGCCATAAGCAGTACGTGTTTAGTTGCATAAGGGGAAACAGGGGATGATTTGGAACTTTAGTTTGTGTCTAATATGAATGGAAGTATTGCGGTAATTGGCTATTGACACGAGAATCCGCAACTGGTATAAGAACCCCCCGTCTAGTTCCGGCAATGGAGCATGCCAGCGAGTGGGTTGCAAAAATGGCCCACTCCAAAGTGCACCGTTTGAATTTATAGTTGGTGCTGATTGCTCCTGCATCTAGGTGTGATGCAGGAGCTTTTTTTGTAGTACCAAGAAGGTCGGAAGATCGGAAACGAGTTTGTGATCGAAAATGAGTGAAACTTGGTTGACGGCTTTTGTTTGGATTGGTCTGGCTTTAATAGCCAGCTATGTGTCTATTCGGACTGCAGTTTCGGTGGCCATGATCGAAATCATGGTGGGAATGATCGCAGGTAACGTAATGCGTTTGGAAACTACGCAATGGGTAAATTTTTTGGCGGGGTTAGGAAGTGTATTGCTGACGTTTTTAGCTGGGGCGGAGATTGAACCTGATGCTCTCCGAAAACACTGGAAAGCTGCGCTTGGGATTGGATTTATAAGTTTCCTAGTACCATTCCTTGGAGCCATGGCACTAGCTCGTTTTGCTTTGGGATGGTCACCAGATGCAAGCAAAATAGCCGGTGTGGCTCTCTCAACTACTTCGGTAGCAGTTGTTTATGCGGTGATGATCGAGTCTGGATTGAATAAGACAGAATTGGGGAAGCTGATACTCGCTGCATGTTTTGTGACAGACCTTGGCACGGTATTAGCCTTAGGCGTTTTGTTTGCCAATTATAACCTTTGGCTGGCAGGGTTTGTTGCGGTCTTAGTCGTGGTGTTAATCGTTTTCCCGCGGATAATAGAGCCTTTCTTTAAGCGGTTTGAAGGCCATGTAAGTGAACCCGAAATGAAGTTGTTATTAGCTGTGTTGTTTTTCATGGGTTGGTTGGCTTCTAAGGCAGACAGCGAAGCTGTGTTACCAGCGTATCTGATCGGGTTGGTTGTTGCAGGGCCGTTGGCCAGACACCGGGAAACAATGCACCACATTAGAGTGAGCACATTTGCGCTGCTGACACCGTTCTATTTTTTGAAGGCGGGCTCGTTGATCAGGATCGCCGATCTAGTGAACGGGTTTTGGGTGATAGGAATATTGCTTCTCGTTAAATTGGTAACAAAGCTCATCGGTGTATACCCGGTTGCGCGAATGTTCAAAATGGATCACAGGATCAGTAGCTACACAACGCTTTTAATGTCTACTGGATTGACCTTTGGTACGATATCGGCATTGTTTGGATATACGCGAGGTATAATTTCTCAGTCGCAGTACTCGGCACTAGTAGTGGCAGTAATAGCCAGTGCGATAGTGCCCACTATGATTGCCCAAGCATTTTATAAACCGAGCGTGAAGGTAACTGAAGGTTCAGAATAACCAAAAAGGAGGATGTGTATGAGCCAAGAATACAAGAAGATTTTGGTTGCGAATGACGGCTCAGAGCATGCTAAAAAGGCGCTCCAAGCAGCGATCTGGTTAGCGAAGTGCTTAGGTGCAGAGTTGCACAGTATCTCGGTTGAAGAGGATCTGCCCAAATATGTGGCTACAGTGGGGGAAATTGAAGAAGTTAAACGGCGCAAGGACGCGTATTTTGCTCAGATTGTTGCTGAGTCTAAGGAGCTAGCAAAAAAACAAGGGGTAGAACTCCACGCACATATTATAGCAGGGCACGAGGTCGAGACGATAGTGAATTTCTGTCGGGAAGGGCAGTTTGATTTATTGGTAATCGGGTTTATGGGACATAGCAAAGTATTTGGGCGAGTCTGGGGAAGCACTTCCCAAAACCTAGCTAAGCTAGCTCCATGCGCAGTGTTGATCGTTAAGTAGCAACACGAGCANAAGCCTCAAACAACGTGTTGCAACTTTCAAATTCCTTGGTAAACTAAGTGAGAAAATTTAGTTTGGACGACATGAAGGAAGGAATACATCCAAAATACGTTGAGGCGGAGATCAGGTGCGCATGTGGGAATATTGTTAAGACCCGATCGACGAAACCGGTCATAACGATCGGGATTTGTAACATGTGCCATCCTTTTTACACTGGGCAGCAGAAATTGGTTGACACGGCTGGACGCGTTGAAAAATTTCAGCAACGACTTGCAAAGAGCCAGGCGGTACGAGCGGCTTTAGAGGCGGTTCGGAAGGCAAAATCGAAAAATATTTAGCGGTTTTAGGATTTATAGCCCGCCGGTGGCGGTGGTGGTTTACTGCCGCAGGCGGGCTTTTTATTGAACACGCCATATAAAATGAAATGTGCTAGTGGCCAAGAATGGATTTACGGCCTCACATAGAGAGATTGATAACCCGGGCTAGTGAGCTAGAAAATGAACTAGCCAGACCAGAGGTGGCTTCTAACCCTGCAAAAATGCAAGAACTGGCTCAGGAATTTGCTCGCGTAAGTGAAGTTGCCCAAGTCGGCCGGGAATATTTGCGGATTTTAGACCAAGTTGAAGGAAATAGGAGAATAATCGAAGATCCCCAGTCTGATCCTGAATTAATCAAGCTGGCTCGGGAAGAGGTAGAAGAATTGCTGAAACAGGAAACGCAGCTACGCAGGCAGCTTCAAATGGGAATACTGCCGCCTGATCCAAACGATTCCAAGGACATAATTGTGGAAATACGGGCAGCAGCAGGAGGTGAAGAATCCGCTCTATTTGCTGCGGAGTTGTATCGGATGTATACCCGTTACGCAATTAATCGTGGGTGGAAAGTTGAGCACATAGATTCGAGTCCTTCCGACCTGGGCGGTTTCAAGGAGGTGGTCTTCGAGATAAGTGGGCGAGATGTTTTCAGTAGGCTGAAGTACGAGAGTGGTGTTCACCGTGTTCAACGTGTTCCTGTGACTGAGGCCGCGGGGCGAATTCATACAAGTACTTGCACTGTAGCAGTTTTGCCTGAGGCAGAGGAGGTAGATGTTGAAATAAATCCCGAGGACATTGAAATTTCAGTTTGTCGTGCTTCTGGTCCCGGGGGTCAGGGGGTAAATACCACTGATTCAGCAGTGCAAATTCTCCATAAACCGACCGGATTGATTGTTAGGTGTGCAGATGAGCGGTCCCAGCAGAAAAACAAGGCAAAAGCCTTAAAGGTTCTGCGGACTCGATTATTGGAGATTAAACGTGCGGAGGAACACGCAAAATACGCTGCTCAGCGAAGGGCCCAAATTGGTACAGGGGAACGAAACGAACGTATCCGAACTTACAATTTCCCTCAAAACAGGGTTACTGATCATCGGATCAACCTTACAATTTACAATCTGCAGGCGGTTCTTGATGGTGAGTTAGACTTGCTGATAGAACCTCTCATGGCACATGAGTTAGAGCGACGGCTAGCCGAATTAAAACTTTAAGCGTCAAGCCCTTGTAGCACAGAATTCGTTCACCGCGTCGATCATTGCTCTAATATTTTCAGTTGGTGCGCTAGGAGGCATTCCCCCGCCACATGACACAATCAATCGCCGATGGTCAGACACCGAGTTTAGCATTTTCAGAGTGGCCATTTTAACATCTTCGGGAGTGCCTGCCGCCAAAACATCCCGGGGTGGAATGTTGCCCATGACGGTGATTGTATTATTTGTCGCTGTTTTGAGTTGATTGAGAGTTTCTTTGAAGCCAGGGTTGAGGAGGTTTATGCCTATTTCTGGATAATACTTTACGGACTGGGCACATGATGCATCGTTATGGAATAACTTCACCCGAGCTTCAAAAGAAGAAAACACGCGTTTCAGGTAAGGCAAGCCAAACTCTTTAAAGTCCTCTTCACTTAGCATGCCCACAAGGTCGTCAAGGATCATTATGCCATCAATCGAGGGAAAAGTGTCCTTTTGCAGTCTGTGCCATCGACATAAGAACTCAGTTACTAGCTCCAGAAGCTTGTGCATTTTGTCGGGATCAGTTTTTAGCGCAATCATGAACTCAGTTGTGCCCATTAAAAACGAAGCTATATTCAGTGGCCCACGGGAAATGGAAAACCTGATCTTATGTCCCAAAGCCTCTATTTTAGGTTTGGCGTGTGTTAGTCTTTTCAAAACAAAGGGCAAAAGACCG
>JGI24721J44947_10000148_pt1 | contig 79093 bp, 58 predicted proteins | sample YelNatPaOPGAMG01_FD_44947 | JGI IMG/M metagenome (IMG submission 44947) | reverse complement strand
CGATTGTTTCTGCGCCGCTATCGTCCCGATTGCCACCCAATGTCTTTTCCCATACCACTTCGCCATCGGGAGCGATCTCCAAGAACCATGCCTGTCGAGCGTCGGGGAAAACATATTTGCTGCCCGTAACTAAATAATCATTCCCTTTGAGGATGACAGAGGTGAGCAGATCCGCTCCCTTGCCCCCCACCTGGCGCGTCCAGATGATCTCACCTTGCGGATTGATTTTGATAATCCAGCCGTCCCAATTGCAGCCGATCTGACAGGGAGTAGGGCCCGTGATACCAACAATGACCAGGTCGCCTTCGGGCGTTTCCACCACGTCCCAGGCAATGTCTGCATTGCCCTGATTATCGAATTGCTTCTCCCAGGTGATGGGGTGGGATGTAGAACGGGCAACGGGCAACGGCTGAGCGAATGATGTAAAAGTCGGGAGAAGACCAGGTACTGTGGGGGCCACCCCTTGTCTCACTGGTGTCTGAGCGACAGAACCATTTGACACAAGCATCAATAAGATAATGGTCACGCGCTTCATTTGGAAACTCCAAAGGTGAAGCCATTGCGCCCAACGGCTGAAGTCAGTGGAGGCTGTAAGCCATCCGCTGGAGTATTTGTTAGGCTTTTTCACTTTCTTGCCTGCACCCTATAACAAGGTTATCTATAACTTTAAAGATAGATGTATCCCATGGATATTCTGATTGATTCGCTATCCAGGCATTAGCTTTTTTGACAAACGCAGCATCCTTTGCAATTGGGATAAAAAATTCTGATATAATTTCTTTCATAAGTTTCCATTCGTAATCTAATCCATTCCTTATGTCTGTATTGCCTTTTAGATATTTCCAAGTGTACTGACGGTCGATTGGTGGAACCATGTTAGGAATCATATGAGCCATGACTTTGGAGTTACCGACTATACTTGTGCCGCTCGCCATGACTCTTATACCACGAAATATTTTTTCTAAAAGTCCCCAATCTGAATCGGTCACGTTTTGATAATTAATCTTTTTGGCCTCTTCAATTTTATCTTTTATTCCAAAAACGCTTCTTTTGAAAACATCAAAACTCTGCATTTTAGGGCCACCCTTTCCCATCCTGTGCATTCCCCATGAGACTAAAGTTGCATATATAAATTCCAGATATAGTTCGAAATTGTCAGAATTAGCCATTTCAAGTGTTCGTCTATGGAAATAGAGATCCGGGCCACGAAATGTTTCGGCCTTATAATATGCCTCGTGATATTTTCCCGCATTATGGAGAATGTCTGAAACTTTGTCTCGATAGTTATTCATTTTTAAGACCTCACAATAATTAAACCGCTCCGCATAATATGTGGAGTTCTGGTTTTTTATCCATATAAAACACCTTGCAATTTCTTATCGAACATCCCGTTGCTTCCAATCGGCTCCTTCCTATCCAACGGTTGATCGTGGCATCTTATAGGATCAGCCTAACATGCCATTGTTTCACGGTTTCAAAGTACGTCCATAGGGCTGCGGACACCCGGAGGACCTCGGTTAAGGACATGGGTGTAGATCATGGTTGTCTTCACGTCGTTATGGCCCAGGAGTTCCTGCACGGTGCGGATGTCGTAGCCGCCTTCGAGCAGATGAGTAGCAAAAGAATGACGGAAGGTGTGGGATGCCGCCCGCTTGGTTAGCCCCGTCTTTGCGGCTGCCTCTCGAACGGCCTTCTGAACAAGGGACTCGTCCACATGGTGCCGCCCCTCTTCCCCGGTCCTGGCGTTCTTCCAGCGGTTCTGCTGCGGGAAGACCCACTCCCAACGCCACTCCTTCGGCGCATTGGGGTATTTTCGTTCGATGGCGTCGGGTAATAGCACACAACCCCAGCCGTCAGCCAGATCAAGCTCATGGATTGCCCTTACCTGCTTGAGATGCTCCTGAAGCGGCGATTTGATCGATTCAGGAAGCATTGTAATACGGTCCTTTGCGCCCTTGCCGTCTCGAACAAGGATTTCGTTCCGGGAAAAGTCGACATCCTGCACGCGCAGCCGCAGACATTCCATGAGGCGTAGTCCCGCGCCGTACATCAGCGAGGCCATCAGCCACTTGTCGCCTGTCAGGTTGGCCAACACGGATTTCACTTCCTCGCGCGTCATGACCACGGGCAGTCGCTTGGGCCTGCGGGCGCGGATGACATCGCCAAGATCGCCCACCTCGCGCCCGAGGACGTGCCGATAGAGGAAAAGCAGCGCGGAAAGCGCTTGGTTCTGCGTCGAGGCGCTTACCTTCTCCTTGACCGCAAGATGCGTCAGGAAGGCGTTATTTCCGCCCATCTCGACGGGGTGACGCATCTTGTGAAAGAAGATGAATCGCTTGACCCATTGGCAATACGTCTGATCGGTCCGTCGGCTGTAGTGGCGCCAGCGCAAGGCTTCGCGCATCTGATCAAGCAGCTTGGGTCGGCGGCCACAACCAATCCACCTATCCACAAGGGGTGGAGGGGATTCATTCCCTCTCACTGAAGAACCCGTGTGGCTCGTGTGAAACGAAGTCATCAACTTCGCTCCTCAAGATTTGCCAGCTTCCCGGACTTGAGCTCCCTGTCGAGTTCCTTCGCGTCGAACCGCCATTGCCGCCCGACCTTATGCACCGGAATACGGCTTTCATGCACGAGCCTATGGACGGTCGATTTGCCCATCTGGAGGTATTCCGCCGCTTGTTCGGCTGCCATCCACACCAAAGTCCATGCAACTCGTTAGTATAATACTGCAAGCTCTGCCAANATGTCAATCGCGGTTCTCGGTTTTTCGGCGGATTTTTCTCCGGGCTGGCAAGTATCGAAGCGGCAGGCCGAGACGGCCTTCTTGGAGTAGATCGTGGTTTCTCCCCGCGGGATTTGGCCCATCCGGCGCGTTCCGCCCCCACGCCGTATGCCTGAGCGGTGGCCGGCGAGACCGCGCGGCTCACTTCGACCACCTCTTCAAGAGCAAAGGGCGGCGCGGGAATGACTTGGCGTTTTCTGGAGGAGGGTTGCCCCAGTATGCGGACTTCCGCCGCGACCCCGCCGGGACGTCACCTCCGGTCTCAGTCCATACCTGCACTTCGGCCAGATTTCCCCGGTGGAGGTTGCCTGGGAGGTCTCCCGGGTCGGCGGCCCAGGGACAGAAGCCTTCCTGGAGGAATTGATCGTGCGGTGTGAACTGGCGCTGAACTTCGTCTGGTACAACCCAGATTACGACCGCTNGCAAGAACTTCCCCGCTGGGCCCGGCAGACGCTCAAGGCCCANGCCGCTGATCGCCNTCCTGCTCTGTACACAACGGAGGACCTGGAGGCGGCGCGGACGGAGGACTCCGTCTGGAACGGGGCCCAGTACGCCCTGGTCCTGACAGGTCAGATGCACAACTACCTGCGTATGTACTGGGGGAAGCGGCTGCTGGTATGGACGGCCGAGCCGGTCGAGGCGCTTCGGATCAGCCTTTATCTTAACAACAAGTATGCGTTGGACGGCCGGGACCCCTTTAGTTTTGCAGGTGTGGGCTGGTGCCTGGGCCTGCGCGACCGCCCCTTCCCGGAGCGCCCCGTCTTTGGCCGGGTCCGCTCGATGACGCCCGAGGGGATTCGGAGGAGGTTTTCTTTGATGGAATGACGGCCAAGTCATTTACCTATGTGGCATCGGCCGCGACTTAGCAAGGGTTTCGTTGCCTCGGGTCAGGTCAGCCTGGGCTCCCGAGGCCTGGTCCTGCACCTGGGGTGTGCAGCGAGCAGCCGGTGTGTACCGTCGTCTTTTCAGACCTGGCAGGGGTGTAAGCGGCCGCCTGGAACACGTCCATATCGTTGGCCTTCCCATCGTCCTTGGCGGGAAGGTCTCGTTCGGCATTCAGTGCATTGCGAATGCTAGACGCGGATGAGGCAGCGCAGAAAGACCAGCGCTACGGCTTGCATAGGTGTAGATGCGAGCCGATGGTCTGCAGACGCAGGTGCCACTGGCCCCAGATCTCGCATTCGATGGAGCGGCCGGAGGATCCTGGAGATTTCCCTTGACGGCACGGGCCTCGGCCGCAAGACTGCTGGCAAGCTGCAGGGCAAGGTCTTGGCTCTGGATATCGGTTTGGTCCAGTATTGCTGATGGGGTAATCATGACCACGATCACGAAACGGATTGCACAAGTCATCNCACCTTGCATACTGNTATTGGTAGTCGGGTGTGCTACGAACGCCGGCGGCCACTTACCGCCTGGTGCAAGGCTTGTCGGGGGAGGACTGCAGATCTCCTGGGTGCCACCCAGCGATGGCACTGCCATTCTGGTCGAGGCTACAACCGGCACCCCTGTGGCCACCAAGGCCGTCGAGGCTGGTGACGCATTCGAGTTTGATGTGTCAAGCGAGGGCGATGCAGATGTCCTGACGGCAGCCCTTCCCAACATGCCGAACCATGCCAAGTTCTTGTTGTATTTTGTGCCTTCGCCCCAAGAGGATTGAGAAGTCTTGCAAGGGATCACTGGGGCCAACAGCAGTCCCGGCTGTCTGTGGGGGACCGACTGGCAATTTCTAGGTGACTTCTCCGCTGCACATCACTGCGGCGGTTGCACAACTATTCATGGGCGGATGGTTCCAAGGGTAAGCCAGCCGTCCAGGTCGTGGTCCTGCTGTCGGTTGGCGAATCGCAATGGCCTGCCACCAGGCATGGGGTTGGGTACCCGCAACAGCAGCCTGGTGCCCTCCCTTGCCCAAGCTCCGGCAGTCAGATGGTGCTGCCAGAGCCGGGCCGGTTCGCCTGGCAGGATGCCGGTCAGCTTCCAATCGGTCTTCCAGGCGGCCACGAGGTTGCCGGTAGGGTCCAACGCGCCCAGTTCTACTGGCCAGTCATAGTAGAACGGCGCTATGCCGGTGTTTACCACATGCAGGGTGATGTCCCAGCCATCGTCTTGGCGGTGGATGGCTGCACAGTGGATGTGGAGTTCGTAGCCCATCCGTTGTGCCGCGCGTAGTGCCCGTTGGCGTGCTGCGCCCTGCAGGCCAGGCCTGAATACCCCCTCGTTGCACAACCAGGAGACGTGCGTTGCCTCCAGACAGCGGTCGAACTCCTGTCCCTTGGGTGCGCAGGATGGATCGTCGAAGAGGCAATCCCAGACCTCAGGCCGAACCTCACCTCCAATGGGTTGAGTTCGCCACTTCTCCGTTGCGCCGGCCTGGCGGAGGAGGGTCTCGAAGAACCAGTCGTCCTGCCTGCGGCCGGTGTGCACCGTGGCCCAGGCGAAGGAATCGTCGTGGTAACCAAAGGGACGGTTGCTGTTGTCCGCGTAGCGGGGATGATCCGGCCCTGCGGGGTAACGGACCAGCAACTTGGTCCGCTTGAATGCCGCCTCGTAGGCATCCATGACCTCGCGCTGGACCACCTTCGAAGCGAACCACCGGTTGTTGGGATGGTCGTGCCACTCGCCCCATTTGCCTAGCAATCCCAGCTCCACGAAGCCCAGTCGCGGGTCGCCGTCGTAGCGGGCACCGAAGGCCTTGATGAAGCTCGTCAGTGCGGCACGCACACGCTGGTCCTCGTAATCGGGGGTATGCTCCACTGCTGGCGGCCCAGGCTGGGTATTGGTGTTGGTCCAGGTGCGGAGCTGGACCCCCGCATCCAGGAGGAACCTGGGCACGCCGGTCTGCCTGCCGGGCCATTCCAGGTAGAACCGCGCGATGAATTGGCACCCGCGTTGGGCGGCAGCGACGAGCTTCCGCTCGAAAGGTGCCCAATGGAAGCTGGTTGGCCCGGTCATCACGTCCGACAGTCTGGTGTAGTCCCACTCCAGACTGTGCGGGAATGTAGCCTGCTGCCGAGGATAAGCAACGAATCCTTTCAATGGGTTGTCAGGTGGGGCAGGCGCATACTCGAGATAAACGGCTCCATTCTGGGCGATCTTGCCTTGATCATCCCCTGGGGCCTGGGCAATGAGCGTTAGTGCGCAGAGCAGCGGCAGGAAAAGGCACATCGTGTTCATGGACATGGATTATGTGCAGTCGCTGCCGGTAAGCAAGGAGGGCGTTGGCGGCAGGCAAGGAAGGATGTAGCTGCGTCCAGGCCTTTAAAGGGAAACGGACAAGCCGGAAATCGGGTTAATTTGTTATAGCCAGCCTATGTGTAATCCACGAACAGGCCGTTGACGATGGGGTCTTCCTTCTTCGATCTATCATCGATGATCGGGACCATCATTACTGGGTAGGTGGCGGCATCGATCAGGGCTTGGGGGTTCGGGTCTCCTTTCTTCTCTTGATGCCTTGCTGGTCGGTGTATTCGTAGGAGAAGTCCCATGCCAGCAACATGGTCCTGGTACCGATTGCACTCAGTTTGCGGGCCAGGAGNACGTNATCCGAGTCGCAGACCACTAGCGCACATACATCCAGCCCTTAGTGCACGGCCAGATCGAAGGCCTCCAGCGAGAGCCATACNTCTATCCCCTTTTCCTGGGGGATGCCCTGACGGCAGTCGATAGGCATGTAGTGTTGGATGATACCTGCGCGGATGAGTATCTCGTNGAATGCCGCCTGATCTTCCAACTTGCCAGCAGCCACCGCGTCAGAGGTCGAAAAGCGGCCCNGGAAGTAGTGGGCCTTGGTGATCTGGCAGAAGGCCTCCTCGGTCTTTTCGTACTGTGCAACCTTATGGCGGATGAACTCCTGGATGCTGTTTACCGACAATCTCGCGCGATAAGGGTGATTNAACNTATAGTACCGCCCGACCTCGTCAAAATACCCGCGATCTATAAAGACTGCGATCCGAGTCAATCTACCGCCTGTCGGCNACCGCATATCTACCTCNGAGATCTCAAGATCAGGCCGATCCTACGGCCTATCCATGTCCACTGAATCCATGCGGGATTCTACACGGACCTGCAAATACTGCAATTATGCCTTTGAAAGCGCTGGCCATGGAACCGGCACCAAGAAGGATGGCACATATCGCTTGCCCAGTGGCCGCTATGGGCCACTTGAGCCCTTATGGTCCAAAAGGTCGTTGCATTGTCGTGGCTGTTGCGATATGGTACTGCTAGGTAGGCTGCGTCAGCCGGTAGACCATCTCGATCAAGTTCATAAGATCGCTGTAGCTGCGGGCTCCTGGGCCTTATATCCTTGTGGCGCAAGACCCGTGGTCTAGCTTTAAGAACGGCCGGTTTGAAGAGCCATTGGAGGATCATACTATGAAGCGGCTAGATCGAGCACCCCACGACATGTCTATTGCCCTGACCCTTGGAGTACTTTTGGCCCTATGTGCCATTGGTCGAGCGGATGAGTCCCTCTGGCGGATCTTTGGACCGCTTGGCCAGCAGCTATTGAGTGGATGTTGCATTTGGGAGCAACCACCTATCGAGTTGGATCCGTTGTCGAAGACGCCATCCTTCTGCGGTTGGGACGAGCCGGCGTACGACGAGCAGATACCCAATGCGACCCAGTCCAGTTCGAGTATGCCAGCGGATGACTTTCGCGTGCTAGGCCCGATGCCCATCACTGGGATACAGTGGTGGGGCTCGTACAGGGATTGGCAGTCGAACGATCCCCCGGACCTGTCGCCGGAGGCATGGCTGATCACGTTCTGGTCCAATACACCTGCAGATGACCATGTCCCGTTCAATAGGCCTGGTACTAGGCTTGTTCAGTTCGAGGTGCCGCCAGACAGGGTCAAGGTCAAGTGGGTCGGATATGACCGCTTTCCAGATCAACCCTCAGATAGTTGTTTTCTGTACCAGCTAGAGCTCGAACCTGCAGAGTATCTCTGGCCTGAAACTTACGACGGGGATGTGTTCTGGATCGGGATCACGGCCGTTTACAAGACAGGCAAGCCCGACCATGTCTGGGGTTGGAAGACCAGGCCTTTGACCTGGATGGCAGGTGCGATCGAGTTCGTCAGCGGCCTGAGCACGACACCTTCAGGACCCATCAGCTTCATAACCATCATCCCTGTCGAAAAGAGGGATGCCTGTGGCAACACCTCTGGGGCGGACATGGCATTTGCGCTCAAGACCAGCCCTGATTGGATCAAGTGGGCGGAGCTATTCACAGGTCTACGTGACTGGCTCGGGTTTAAGGATGAGCGGTCTACTGCCATCGGACTGCGTGCCTCCAGCATCGCCTTCAAGTGGCAACAGCTACCGGATGAGGGCCGGACAGGCCTGGCAGTAGATGCCACCACAGATATCCCGAGGAGCTGGTCTTCCCAGATCATTGCAGATGATTTCGAATGCAGGCTTTCTGGCCCAATAACACAGATCATGCTTTGGGGGGCCTACTTGTTGGACCTATTGCCCAACAGGGACCCCGCGAACATCCAATTTACACTCAGCATCCGCGAGGATAGGCCCGCCTCTGGCAAGGGTATCAGCACCCCTGGCAAGGTCCTGTGGACCAAGACATTCAAAAAGGGCCAGTTCACTGTACAGGAAGCAACGGTGGAAAAGCAGGCCTTTTCGAGCCCTTGCAACAATCAGTACATCATGAACGATCACAGCCGCATGTTCAAATACACCTTTACGATCGACCCTGCCGATGCCTTCATGCAGACAGGTAGTTCAGAAAGGCCCGTTGTCTACTGGCTCAGTGTGCAGGCCTCGATCAATCAGGTCGCAGGGAGCATGTCGCGATTCGGATGGCTGACCTCCACAAGCATATGGAACGATGATGCCGTGTGGGCCCAGGCACAAGAGCCATACTCAGGATCGTGGCAGAAGCTTAGCTATCCATCCATGCATCCCCGTGTGGGCCAACATACGGCCCTGGCATTCGCAGTCCTGACATCCCATCAGTCGACCTCCCAGTTGATCGATCGGCAGGTGGCCGACGACTGGAAAAGTGAAGGGCCGATGCCTGTAGTGGCAGCGACCTGGTGGGGCTCGTACGCGGGTTACACCTACAAGGCATGCGAATGTGTGGACCAGGTACAGCCTGTTCGGCCGGATTATTTCGTGCTATCGATCTGGTCCGATAGTCCAGACCCGAACCCAGACAACCCGCAAGACTTCAGCCACCCGGACCAAAGGCTATGGCAATTCGAGGCTACCCAGTACGACGAGGTCTTGGTCGGATATGATGGACAGAAGGTACAGAGCGGCAAGGGGCAAGAGGCGGTGTTTAGATATTCCGTGAGGATCCCACCTGATCGGTGGTTCTTCCCGGGCCAGGCAACTGGTACATATTGGTTCAGTGTCGTGGCCGTGTATGAGAACCGCAAGGTGGACAACCACCCGTGGGGTTGGACCAACCACCAACATGTTTTCAACGACAGTGCAGTAGTGGGATCCCAGGATACCGATCCATCTGGCAAGAAGGTCCTGACGTGGCAGCCGCTTACCGATGAGGCCAACGATCGACAGGACATGTCATTCATCCTCTTCCAGCAGGCGCAACTACTGGGACCTCCGCCGCTACCGTGACGTACCGCCTTTGCCTTCGGGCCGTCCTGTCACCCTCATGACATGGCCGCGCGATGCCAGACTCACCTTGCTGATCGCGATATGGCGATCTGGTGGTGAGAGGATTCACGGTTCGAGCATGACCGCCAGTCCTACGTCTATGTACTGGCCGCCCGTGGTCTGATGGCAGTGCACAGCAAGCATGTTCTGGCCCTCTTTGAGCAACTTTAGGCTATCGGGCTGGAGGATCACCGCACGGTAGTCCGTCACGAAGCCTCTTACTGCCTTGACCAGGTGGCCATTTAGGTAGACCTCAGCATCCTCGTCGTGGTGGATCAATAGGGCAAGATCCCCTGTAGGCACCGAGTCCAGATTGAACCAGCGGCGTAGCCATATGTCTGGTCCATTCCAGACGGTCTTGACAGAGGCACCAGGTGTACCAGCGGTTCCGAACCCACCAGGGCCAGACCTCCATGAGCTGTCATCGAGGTTGGGACTGTACCATTGCTCCGGGGGTTGTTCTGTGGTGTATCTCCAGGACTGGGCCTGGGTCTGGCTAGTTGGTACTAAGACGCGTACAGTTGGTGGAGGCAGATAGAGCCTCCGTGCCGCACCTGCGATGCGATCCAGGTCCATCTTGACCACCTGGCGATCGTAGGTCATNAGGCCNTTGACCTCTACCTCGACGTCCGTGAGCTGCGTATAGACCGCTGCACAGAGACCCTTGCCGATCAGGGGCCTTATCTGTGTCAGAAGGTCCACATAGGCCTCGGTCAGCTCCTCTGGGGTCTTGAAGCTGACGTAGCCCCAATTTCGCTCGGCCTGCCAGGTGTGGCCGGCAACAGGCATGCCAAGGCCACCAAACTCACCTAGTACGCAGGCCCGTTCCTTTTCCACTGCCCGCATGCCAGGCCCTGGATAGCTGTGCATGTCCGAGATGTGGCCGCTTCCCTTGTCATCCCATCCGCTGGCCTCATTGACCAGTCTGGTCGGGTCGTAGTCCTCGATCCACTGGACGATCTGCGTGGTGTCGTGCTGGCCCCAACCCTCGTTGAATGGGATCCACATCACCACGCATGGGAAGTGCCGCAGGGCATCGATCATGGCCTTGAGCTCTGTGCGGAAGTTGGCCTTGGCCTGGTCGTAGCGGCCAGAGTCGCCTGAGGGCATGTCCTGCCAGACCAACAGGCCCAATCGGTCGCACCAGTAGTACCACCGGGCGGGCTCTACCTTTACGTGTTTGCGGACCATATTCATCCCGAATCCCTTGATCATGGCCAGATCGAACCTCATGGCCTGGTCGCTGGGTGGGGTGTACAGTCCATCTGGCCACCAGCCCTGGTCCAGGGGGCCATATTGGAAGAGGACCTTGTTGTTCAGGAATAGCCGCGGGATGCCGGATGCATCCTTGCGGACCTCGATCTTACAGAGGCCGAAGTAGCTTGTGACGTGGTCAATGGGCCTTGCATCGCGGATCAGAAAGACCTCCAGGTCGTACAGGTTCGGCTGATCGGGCGACCAAGGTCTTGGATCCTCGATCTTTAGGACGATCGGCCTGCCGGCGGTACCTGTGGCCTTGCAGACCTCTGTCTGGCCGTACCTGGCGACCAGCTCGACCTGTGCATCCCCCACGGCCTGGACCGTCACCGCCACCTTGGCCTTGTCAAGATCAGGCACCACCTGCAGCGACTGGATGTACTGGGCAGGTACCGGCTCCAGCCAGACGGTCTGCCAGATCCCAGAGACCGCCGTGTACCAGATCCCGCCTGGCTTCAGGACCTGCTTGCCGCGCGGCTGATAGCCCGTATCCGTAGGATCCCATACCGCAACTACCAGTTCATTCTGGCCAGGTCCAGCAGCATCCGTGATGTCCAGGGTGAATGGATCATAGCCACCTGTATGCTCGCCGGCCAACCGTTGATTGACCCAGACGGTGCACTGCCAGTCCACAGCACCGAAGTGCAGTAATAGCCGTTGGCCTGCCCAGTCCTGNGGTAGTTGAAAGGTCCTGTGGTACCAGAGCCTTCTGTCGGGTGAGANTGGCCTGCGGACCCCGCTCAATGCCGATTCCAATGGGAAGGGCACGAGGATCTGGCCATCCCAATGGTTGCAGCTGGCATCCTCCTTTGGCCGGATCGCATAGTCCCAAAGGCCATTGAGGTTCAGCCAGACCTGGCGTACCATCTGTGGCCTTGGGTATTCCGGCCAGACCTGGTCAGGCGAAAGGTCCTTTGCCCATCTGGTCATGAGGGGATTGTTCGCTGGTGCCCATGCCCCAGCCAGACAAAGGCTGGTGAACCATAACGTCAAGGTCATCGGGATTGCCATCCTCTTTGTCATGCCTTTCTTCTCCTAGCCATTTGTTGCCGTGCAGGCCTTTCAGCCTTTGGCCTGGCTGGCAGGCCAATGTCATGCACCGATTCGTCAAATCCTCGCCTAATCTTCAAAGCCCGCACCCATTCTGCACAGGTCCTTTACTCGACTGGCCACAGACCGCACCTATGTCAACTCAGGCTGGCCTGCAAATATACGGGCTAGGATGTGCTAGCGTCAATAACAGCATGTATTGCTGGCATGCATCCCCGACCACACCTGCATCCTCGCTGCAGGCTCNGTCTGTAGGCTGAAGTCTAGATAGTGGATTTGTCATGCCTTGACGTCAGCTACATGAAGATGCATAACTGGTGCCGAGGACTGGACATGACATATCGATCCTGGATGTCGATCATCTTGGTCTTTTCTACCTGGCTGTACGCAGATCTAGCCACGGCCGAAGGCTACGCCAGGGTTGTGGACAAACGGTCCAGCCAGGTTGCCGATATGGACCCTAAAGGCGGTGTGGTGTTGGAGGAATTCGTTTTCACNGAGGNGCCATTCCCTTCATGTCATGCNGCCACTATAGTCGAGTTTGGCAACCGATTGATCTGTGGATTCTTTGGCGGGACCGCAGAGCGAGAGCCGGANGTCTGCATCTGGATCAGCCACAAGGTCAATGGCAGGTGGACCAGGCCTGCTCAGGTGGCCAGCGGTGTCCAATCAGCCAGCCTGCGATATCCGACGTGGAACCCAATACTGTTCATGCCAAGGGGCGGTGACCTGATGCTCTTCTTCAAGGTAGGTCCATCCCCTAGCGAATGGTGGGGGATGCTGAGCAGGTCCTTTGACGGCGGCTGGACATGGACCGAGCCCAAACCACTTGTCGATCCACAGATGAGGATGCTGGTCGGCCCGGCCAAGAACAAGCCGATCCAACTGCCAGATGGCACGATACTCTCGCCTTCAAGCCGCGAAGACGGCACTTGGCGTGTGTACGTCGAGGCCAGTCACGATAATGGCAGGAGTTGGACGGTGCTGGCTGGACCGCTCAACGATCCTGCTAAGACCGCCGCCATCCAGCCCACGCTCCTGGCATACCCTGACGGCAAGATCCAGATGCTCTGCCGCAGCAAGGAGGGGTTTATCCTGCAGACCTGGTCATCCGATGGTGGCAAGACCTGGTCGGCGATGCAGCGGACGGTACTACCAAATCCAAACTCAGGTATCGACGCAGTCAGCCTATCTGATGGCCGCAAGTTGCTCGTCTACAACCATGCATGTCCTGACCAGCCTCGCATGGGCCACAAGGGTCGCGGGATCTTGAACGTTGCTATGACTCGCGACGGAAAGGATTGGCAGGCGTCGTTAGTGCTGGAGTACCAAGACGATCCGGATAGCCAATTCTCCTATCCATCGGTGATCCAGACATCGGATGGACTGGTGCACATAGTCTACACATGGCATCGCCGGAGGATAAAACATGTGGTGCTGGATCCTGCGAGATTGGCATCCGTACCTATGCCCGATGGTCGATGGCCTGCCTCCATCCACCCTTGACAGCTACTGTGCATCCTTTGGATATATCAAGGGAGAACATCAAGATAGTGGCCCAAGTGTGTGTAAATGGGCACAGCGACTTGTCGAGGCTGGAATGGCCTGTTGCGGGGAAGACCAATGAGAAATCTCGCCAGAAGGCTCAGTGGATCGAACGGCTCTCGGCGCTAGGTGATCGCAAGAAGGCAAGCCTCTTGCTCGAGACACTTGCCAGGCGTTGCCTTCGGCCGCTTGGATGACGACCTGGCGATATCCTGATACAAATTGGAACTCTGGGGTATTGAAAACTGCTCTGGTATCTATTAGCGGTGAGCTTGCCTTTCAGACGATCGCAAGGTCTTCTGTACTGACTTATTGTTCCACATCATTGGCAAGCAGCGATGAGTGGCGAATGGATGGCATCGCTACTAAGCCCCAGGTGGCTGCTGCAGCACGGTGGTTAGGAGGTTAGGGCTGCGGTCTTCTCCAGAGGCATATAGGTAAAGGGCGGTCTTGAATAGACAGTCGAGCCCCCACAACACCGTCACGAGCCCAAAGGCATAGACAGCCGCTGACAATAAGGTGAGAGGTCCGAATGGGATCTTCATAACCTCGAAGCCGGCTATCCCCAGTAATACTAGGGCCAAGAACATAGGGATCATCAGCAACATGAACACGACAAGAAACGAAACGCGGCCCACCACTTGTTGTAGCCATGTCGGTCGCAGCCGGATAGAAGACTGCTTGATCGCACGGAGCGGACTTATTCCTTCCACAACCAAGATAGGCAGCGCCAGGTATGTCGCCACGGACCAGGCGACAAGCAGTACAGTACCTGTCCTTGACAGGCCCTTGAAGAGTCGGCCGAGTTTATCGATGCATATGCCGACCATACCGGACAACAGGGTCCACTCGGCAATGAGAAAGAGGCGGGATATGGCGGTCCTGAAGCCGGCCGCGATCGTGTACTCCTGACCCCGCAGCCTGGCGATTGCGCAGGCGATGAACCCGGCATTACAGAAGTTCACTACGAATTGAAAAAGGACAAACCCCACGACAAGGAAGGCATAAGGGGCGACCCCGTGGATCGGCAGAGATGGTCCTCCTGAGGTGCCTGCGCCCTGCCATCCCTTGCGCAGGATAGACATCGCAATGGGTGCCATTGCAACCAGGATCGCTGTGGTAGATATGGCAGGAAAGATCAGCAATCGCTTATCCTGCCTGAGGACCTGCCAGCAACTGCGGATAACCTTGAATGTGAATGAAATCTTGCCCATCTGGTATCTCCTTTCTCTCCTTATGAGTGCCTGAGCCCTTTGGACCTCATACATAAGTTATGCAGGCAATCGACTGCCCGTGCGTCTATTCCTCGCATATCGTTCGCAGCACTAGTTATGATAGCACCAACGCCCGGTCTTGCAAAGATATTCGAGGTTCAAATTGTGCGAGGTTGGGTGCGGCCCAACGCCTAGAAGTGGTGGCCTAACTGGTGAAATCCTCAGTATGCCTCAGGATCAATTGTTAGATCTGGGTTCCAGCCTTGCCTTCCAGCCTGGTTGAGGGAAGGAGGGCCCACCTTCATAGTACATGGTCTTGACAGCTGCCCGGCAGGAGACCTGTGAGACCTCGGTGACCGTGGCCTGCCACATTGCCAGAAACATGTGTCTTATCCTGAAAGAGTCTCCAGGTTCTATGCGATGGTCAGAACCCAGGTCGAGGGTAACCATGCCGCTATTTGGGTCAGGCTCCACGATCTGGGCGGTCGCAAACTTCGGGNGTATAGGCCTATCTCCGATCATGATTGCTTGTTCGTTACTTANCAGCAATATGCGGCTGCCTTGCTTGGTCAATACCGTGACAATCGCCTTGATGCCATAAAGGCCTGGCGATGGAAATATGATATTGGTACCAGGGAAGGATCGCTGTGGCTTGAGGTGGTTTGCGGAGGTGGTCCAAGATACCTTGATGGATTGGGCCGGATCTAACTGGCATTCCGGCTGCGGCGTCCTTCTAAACCTGCCGGCCGTCTGGAAGGACTCTGGCATCACCTCTGGATATGTCAAGAAACGAACCTCTTGCTCGAGGAAGGCTGCATAGTCGCCTGTTTGGTGCTCATATGGCCATGCAGCCAGCAATGTCACTGGCGATGTGCCTACATTAAGTAATTCGACCGTAACTATATACACGCCAGCGGTCTGGTCTGGCCTGAGCGCCAGGCGTAGCCTTAGTCCCGAGTTCTCTGGCCCAGGATCTGGCATGCCCTGAGTAGAGGCCCGTGCACCGCCGAAAAGATACACTAGCAACAAGGCTGAAATCATAGATATCTGTCTCATGGCATTCTCCCTTGAATCAGCAAGATCGATTCATGCATTACCAGGATAGCTATCGGCGTTCAGCTTGTCAAAGAGATCAGGAGGTCTCAGATCTTGTGATCGGGCTGTGTGGGGCCAAAAGAATCGAGACACAACGTGGAGCTTGTCTGAATCCAGATGTATTGCGAAGGCACGCACACGCGAGGCTGCAAGGTATTTTTCTCTATCTTAACATGTAAAAGGCAATTGTATCGAATGGATGGGCGAAACCCTGGATCTCGGGGCTGCCAATCTCGGCATGCAATCCTTTTGCGCATATGAGGATTTTTGTCAACTTATGCTTGACAATGCTGCCTCGTTGATGGATATTACTGCCATGGATAAGAAGGATAACAAGATGATGATGGCGGTATTCAAGGCACTCGCCTCTGAAAAGCGGGTGCGGATCCTATCGCTCCTGATGCAACATCAGGCCTGGGCTGGAGCCCTTTCCAAGGACCTCCGGCAGACCAGGGCTGGGTTGTACAGGAACCTGGGCATCCTCAGGAAGGCAGGCCTGGTCCATGGGACCAGGGATGGCCAGCGGGTCTATTACGAACTGGCGCCAGACGCTGAAGAGCGCTGCCAGGCGGCCATTACGTCCTTGTTTACCCAGAGGCTGCAGGTTCGGCCTAGGGGTAGAAGGGGACGTCGGCCGGCAAGAAGGCGATAATAAGAAGTCAGGTTGCCGAGCTCCTTGCAGCCTGCGATAGGGTGCTGCAAGGTTTGAGCCTATCGGCACTGAGACTGCTTGACCGCTGCCGGTGGAGCGCGGCCTCGACAGCGAACCTGTGCGCTGCAGGTGGTGGATGCAGGTTCGGCACTGGGTTATGCGGTGCTGCGGCCTTAGCAGTCCACGGATTCAATATGCTGCCTGAAAAGGGGAAGGGTTGCTAACCAAGTGCATGGCCAAGGATAGATCTACCGGTTCTTGGATCATAGACGGTAGTCTGATCCAAAGTGCCTGGAGGCTATCCCTACCAATGATGGGCATGGCCATACTCGATGACCTGTTCACATTGGTGGACATGTTCTTCGTGGGTAGGCTGGGTCCAGCGGCATTGGCAGCAGTGGCGGTGGCTGGCACCATCATAGGTGTGTTGATCATGGTGGCAGTGGGCCTGACCACAGGGTGCACTGCGTTAGTTGCGCAGGCGGTAGGGGCAGGAGACCGCAGGAGGGCTGAGGTGGTATCGGGCCAGGCACTGAGCATGGCCATGATAGTAGCAGCAGTGGCCGCAGTCTTGTCCCTATTCTGTAGGCCCATGTTGGCGATCTTTGGGGCAGATCAGGCGGTCGTCCATCAAGGCAGCCGNTACCTACAGGCCTCGCTATTGGGGGCATTGCCAGTGCTCTTGACCATCACATTCAGCGCTGCCCTGCGTGGGGCTGGCGATGCCACCACGCCGTTGAAGATTATAGGGATAGGGAATCTCATAAACATATTCCTAGACCCCCTCATGATCTTTGGCTGGTTGGGTTTTCCGGCATTGGGGGTGGCAGGCTCGGCGTGGGCAACGGTGATCTCGCGTGCATTTTGTTCGATCTGGCTTGCGCGACTTTTTTTTGTGGATGGTCACAGACACTTCAAGCTCCGTCTTGTAGACCTTTTCCCGAGGGCGGCAATAGTCTGGCAGATGACGAGGATAGGTGCGTTCAGTTCGGGCCAGATGCTCATATTGAATCTTTCGGCAGTCGCCCTGGTTCGGATCGTTGCGGCCCTCGGGACTGCAGCCATAGCCGCATATGGGATCGCCATGCGCATAGGGATGGTGATGATGATGCCAGGGATGGGGTTTGGAAATGCTGCAGCAACGCTGGTAGGGCAGAACCTGGGTGCGTGCAAGCCTAAGAGGGCTGAGCTGGCCGGATGGGCGGTGGTGGGTATGTATGTGGTCATGGCCATCGTGATGTCTGCCGCATGCCTTGTATTTGCGAGGCCAATAGTCGCATTCTTCAATCCAGATCCACTGGTGGTCGGAGCTGGCGTTGCGATACTGCGTTGGTTCTGCGCTACGTTCGTATTTGTGGCCTTGTCCATAGTCCTTGGCAGGGCAATGGGTGGGGCCGGAGATACGTTCTGGCCCATGGTGATGACCGCAGTGTCGATGTTGGGGATAAGGATACCGCTGGCGTGGTGGTTGTCGGTGATCTGGGGTCTGACGGGCATACTTGCGGCCATCGCTGTATCGAGTGTGGTTCAGGGCTCGTTGGCGGTATTGCTATTCCACTGGGGCAGATGGAAGCAGGTTGGACATCGACACCTGTCCGCCCTGCGAGGTCAGCCTGCTGCCTAGCCACAGGTCGGCCGAAGGCCTCCAGGATCCTAGGCGACATCAACTTGCCATCTATCTAGTCTGGCCATGGTAACGGAAGAGGTCTAGTGGTTTGGTTGTCCATCCTAAGCATTGATCATGATAGGGTGGTATGGTAGGCTGTGCCTTTGTCTTGGGCCATCTATACCATAACATTCTATCCTCCGGCCTTCCTAGAGGGATGGCCGGATGATCGTAGGTCTGGATGACTAACCCAGGGCACGTAGTAAGGATGCAGTAATCACACAGGACAGGGCCTCAAATGCAGGATAGATTCAAGAAGGCGATACTAAAATCACTACATCAAGATGGGTATAGACCACAAAGGCTCAGCGCACTAGCCAGGCAGTTGGGGATCGAGCAGGATGATTGGCCTGCATTCCAGCAGGCCTTCGAACAGCTCAGGCAGGCAGGGCTGGTGGTGCTTGGGCAGGACCAGCTAGTGAGTCTTGCCCCAGTAGCAGGCACGGTCGTGGGCACATTCAAGGCCAATCCAAAGGGTTTTGGTTTTGTCTGCCCACTTGAGCCAGACGCTCACGCCACCCTCTTCATCCCACCGGATGCAGTGGGAGAGGCCATGAATGCAGACATAGTCCTGGCCAAGCTGGTTCGCAGGAAGAGACAGGCAGGACAGGTCAGGTATACAGGCCAGATCGTCTCGGTAATACAGAGGGCCGCTGACCGATTCGCAGGCACGTTGACCAGGCTGGGCAGGTCATGGGTGGTCCAGCCCGACGGGAGGGGCTTTGTCGAGCCCATTTATGTCGAGGACGTCACTGCGAAGGACGCAAGGCCCAATGACAAGGTGGTCGTCCAGATCGTAAGCTATCCATCTGGAGACAGGCCTGCGACCGGTGTGATCGTGCAGGTATTGGGCAGGGCGGGCCAATACGAGGCGGAGATAGGGGCCGTCATAGAGCAGTTCAAGATCCCCACGGTATTCGACCAGGATTGTCTCGAGCAGGCCGCCGCTGCTGCCAGGGGCTTTGATCGCGTAGATACAAAGGGGATAGAGGACCTGACCGACAGGCTGGTGATCACCATAGATCCGCCAGATGCAAAGGACTTCGATGACGCCATAAGCCTTCAGGTAGATGCACAAGGCAGGTGGATCCTGGGTGTGCACATAGCCGATGTCAGTAGGTTTGTGCCGCCGGATAGCCCCCTGGACAAGGAGGCAAGGCTTCGTGGCAACAGCGTATATCTACCCGGCCGTACCATACCAATGCTACCCGAGGTCCTCAGCAATGGTATATGCTCACTTCAGCCAGGTCAGGTCAGGTTTACGAAGACCGTCTTCTTGACATATGACAGGCAAGGCAGGGTCCTGGCCAGGCGTTTTTGCAACAGCATGATCCGCTCCACCCAGCGGCTGACCTACCAACAGGCGGATGCGGCACTGAAGGGCCATACAGCCGACCTGGAGCCCGGGGTTGCCGGGCTGCTGAAGGAGATGGAGGTCCTGGCCCGCGCGATAGAGGGGCGGAGGCTGGCCGATGGCATGCTGCAGCTTGCCTTGCCCGAGGTGGAGCTGATCATGGACAAGGCAGGCAGGGTGGTCGATGCCCAGCCAGCAGACACCAGTTACCCGCACACGATCATAGAGATGTTCATGGTAGAGGCAAATGAGGCCGTCGCAGGGCTGTTGGATAGATTGGACGTGCCTTTCATCCGCAGGATACATCCAGAGCCTGACCCAGTAGCCCTGAAGGAGTTATCGAAGCTGGTGAGGGCATTGGGTATAAAGCTGCCGCGATTGCCAGACAGGCAGTCGATCCAGGACCTGCTGAGGCTCGTGAAGGGCAGGGATTGCGAGCTTGCCGTGAACCTGCTGGTCTTGCGGAGCCTAGAAAAGGCGGTATACTCTCCCCTGAATGTCGGCCATTATGCGCTGGCCTCGCGTGCATACACCCATTTTACCAGCCCCATCAGGCGATATGCGGACCTGACCGTACACAGGGCTCTGCAGTATTATCTGGAGGGGCGTGTCGAATTGGCAAAGCGCCAGGCCAGCGGAGAGGACCTGGCAGAACTGGGCAGGCACCTTAGTTATACCGAGCAGTGCGCCGATGATGCGGAGGAGGATCTCAAGGCCGTATTGATACTCCAGATGTTGTCCAAGAGGCAGGATGTAGTCATAGATGGTGTAGTGACCGGTGTTGCGCACTTTGGGGTGTTCGTACGCTGTCGGAGGTTTGGCATAGAAGGCTTGATAAGGGTAGAGGACCTGGGGCCTGACAGGTGGATCTTTCAGCCCAACTCGTTGTGCCTGGTCGGCCAAAGGTCTGGTGTGATCGTCGGGCTGGGCCAGGCCATCAGCGTCAGGGTCCTGTCTGTGGATGTGGCGGCAAGGCAACTGACCCTCGCACCCCTCGAGCCCTTGGGCCAGCCGAAGGCCAGGTCGAGGCGGCATAGGCGTGGTTGAACTGGACGTGTCGATCTGGTAAAGGACCTTACCGAGATGGAACCAGATATGTCCATAGATATCGCCGGCATCCACTTGGCCAGCCCAGTACTGACCGCATCAGGTACATGCGGTTATGCGGATGAGCTGGAGGGCCTATTGGATCTCGATGCCATCGGCGGGCTGATCACAAAGGCCATCACGCTGCGGCCTTGCGCGGGTAACAGGCCCCCCAGGTGCGTGGAGACCGATGCAGGGATGCTCAACTCCATAGGCCTTGCCAATATAGGCCTGGAGCGATTCATTGCCGAAAAGCTTCCTATCATCAGGCGGATGCGGATACCAGTGATCGTGAATGTGGCAGGCCAGACCGTAGAAGAGTACGCAAGTGTGATCGCTGCCCTGGCCGACAGCGGGGTGATCGCCGGCTTCGAGCTGAATGTCAGTTGCCCGAACGTCAAGCACGGGGGCATTGCCTTTGGCACAGACCCTGGTATGGTGGCGGATGTGACCTGTGCCGCAAAGGCATCTGCAGGCCAGGTGCCTGTGTTCGTGAAGCTGACACCTATGGTTACTGACATAACTGCCATTGCCAAGGCGGCAGTGGAGGCAGGTGCGGACGGTCTGAGCCTGATAAACACGATCCCAGGTATGGCCATAGACATCCAGACAAGGCGTGCGATACTCGGCAATCGAACTGGCGGCCTTTCTGGCCCTGCCATCAGGCCGGTGGCCGTATACCTGGTGCACAAGGTCTATACAGGGCTTGCAAGGGATGCCGGCGTGCCGATAATCGGGACAGGTGGTATCATGGATGCAGCGGATGCACTGGAGTTGATCATGGCTGGGGCTGCTGCAGTTGCAGTCGGCACCGGGACGTTCGTCGATCCTGCCTGTGCCATGAAGGTCTCGGCCGGGATCAGACAATACTGCATCCAGCATGGCATCGGACGATATATAGATTTGGTCGGGTCTTTGCGTTAGGGGGTCGTATGGAGACACTGCAGGCGTTGAGGGCATACTTTCCAGCAGCCGTATTCAACGGTGAGGCCCTGATATTCATCAGCGAAGACTGGCGGGTGGAGTTGACGCAGCAGCCGCCGGCCGCAGGCCAGAGGAATGGTGAGCTGCCCGTCATCAGGTTGAAGGTGGCAAGGCGGACATTGGATGGCGAATTTGCCAAGCCACTGTCAGAGGACTTCAAGCTGCCTACACTCGGGGAGCTCGCCGAGGAGATAGAGAAGTACGTGGTCATGGCCACGGGCGCAAACCTCAAGGAGCGGGTCTAGCTGGATGCAGACCTGTCATCTGGTGGTGAAGGTCGCCCCGTCCAGCGGCAAGACCGAGGTGGTCGGCCTGCTGGGTGGGATGATAAAGGTCAGGCTCAGTGCACCACCGGAGCGGGGAAAGGCCAACCAGGCCCTTATCGAGCTCTTATCGGGCCTGCTTGGCCTGCCGAGGTCCAACATCAAGATCCTCAGTGGCCAGAGGTCCCATGTAAAGCACCTCCAGATCGATGGTCTTACGGATCGGCAGGCCTTGGAGCGGCTAGGCCTGTCATGAGCAGCCCATAGAGTTGCCGCAGTTGTAGCACTTGTAACAGGTGCCGTTGCGGACCGTGATTGCCCCGCATACATCGCAGGCAGGTGCATCGTCCTGGAAGTGGGCGAACTGGGCATTGAACTCCTGCATCAGCCTGGCCTGTTCCATCGACTGATAGGCGGACTGACCTACAGCGGCGGCAACGAGCCTCCGGCCCCGCTGCCGCAGGTGGTGGGCGGCCGGCTCTGGCACGGCCGTATCCTTGGCAGCATTTGCCTGCACGATTGTGTAGGCAAGGTCCCTTGCCTTTTCCACCACCTCCCTTGCACTGGCCTGTTCCTGAGGGGCGGATGCCATCCTGCTAGGTATATTCTTTTCGGCATAGCCAGGTATGAACTGGCAACCGAGCCAACAGAATATGTAGTCTATAAGGCTCTTTGCAAATGGTATGTCCCTGTTGCTGGTCATGCCAGAAGGCTCGAACCTGGCGTGCCGGAACTTGTCCACCAGTGCCGACAGGGGCACACCGTATTGCAGTGCCATAGACACGCACGTGCCTATCACGTCCATCAGGCCGCCTATGGTGCTGCCCTCCTTTGCCATGGTGATGAATAGCTCGCCAGGCTGACCATCCTCATAAAGCCCGACGGTCAGATAGCCCTCGTGGCCTGCCACAGAGAACTTGTGCGTGATGCTCTGTCTGGTGTCTGGGAGTCTACGCCTGTATGGCCTCGGCACCTGTGGCTGTTCCGAGGCCTTTGCGTGTCTGTCCTTGCTGGTAGAGACCGGCTGCAGTCGCTTCGAGCCATCCCTGTATATGGCAACTGCCTTCAGCCCCAACTTCCACCCCTCCATGTATATGGCGGCGATCTGGTCTGCAGTGGTCTCGTTCGGCACATTTATGGTCTTGCTGATCGCACCTGAAAGGAATGGTTGCACAGCAGCCATCATCCTCAGGTGTGCCATGTAGTGTATGCACCTAGTGCCGCCCTTTGGCCTGAATGCACAGTCGAACACAGGCAGGTGATCCTTGTTGAGCCTCGGGGCGGTCTCTATGTTCTCGTATGCATCCAGGTGGTCGCATATGGCCTTTATGTCATCAGCGCTATAGCCGAGCCTCTCCAGGGCCATAGGTACGGTCCTATTGACCAGCTTCAGCATACCGCCGCCTGCCAGGAGCTTGTATTTGACCAATGCGATGTCTGGCTCTATGCCCGTGGTGTCACAGTCCATCATGAAGCCTATGGTCCCTGTGGGGGCAAGCACCGTTGCCTGTGCGTTGCGATATCCGTACTTGGTCCCGGCATCCAGGGCCTGGTCCCAGACCTGTTTGGCTGCATTCCGCAGGTACTCAGGGCAGTGGTCGGGTATCTGATATGCGTGCTGCCTGTGCATCCTGATCACTGCCAACATAGGCTGCCTGTTGTGCTCGAACTCCTCGAACGGGCCCTTTACTGCAGCGATCTGTGCGCTGGTTAGGTATGCAGTACCTGTCATGATCGCGGTTATCGCACCAGCCAGGGCCCTTGCCTGGTCTGAATCGTAGGGCAGGGCGAGGCTCATGAGCAGTGCCCCGAGGTTAGCATAGCCAAGGCCCAGTGGCCTGAACCTATGGCTGTTTATCACGATCCTCCTTTCGGGATATGAGCTGTTATCTACCAGGATCTCCTGCGCGATGATGAAGATCCTGACTGCCTTCTGAAACGCCTCTATGTCGAAGGTCCCATCCTGCCTGCGGAACTTCATCAGGTTCAGGGATGCCAGGTTGCATGCAGAGTCGTCTATGAACATGTACTCGCTGCATGGGTTGGAGGCATTTATGGGCCCTGAGTTTGGGCACGTGTGCCAACGGTTTATGGTGGTGTGATACTGTATGCCAGGATCGCCGCATATCCTTGTGGCCTCTGCGATCAGGTCAAACAGCTCTCTTGCCCTGTATGTATCCACCACCTGCCCTGTGGTCACCGCACGGGTCTGCCAAAGGCCATCCTTCTCCACTGCCTCCATGAACTCGTCAGTGACTCGCACGGAGAGGTTGGAGTTCTGGAACATCACGCTGCTGTAGGCCTCGTTGTTGTGGTCACCGGTGTATCCTGCCTCTATCAAGGCCCATGCCTTCTTCTCCTCCTCCATCTTTGCACAGATGAACTCCTTTATGTCAGGATGGTCAACGCGGAGTGACTGCATCTTCGCCGCGCGTCTTGTCTTCCCACCTGACTTTATCACCGCCGCGATCTGGTCATAGACCCTCATGAAGCTTATCGGGCCTGAAGGCCTGCCTCCCCCTGACAGCCTCTCCTTGCTGCTCCGCAGGGTAGACAGGTCGGTGCCGGTACCAGAGCCATGCTTGAATAGCATGGCCTCGCTGGTTGCAAGCCGCATGATGTCCTCCATGCTGTCCTGCACCGATTGTATGAAGCAGGCAGATGCCTGCGGGTACTGATATGTATTGGTGCAGGGCACTGCATCATTGGTATCTGGGTCCCAGCGGTAATTGTGAGGGCTGCCCTCTATGCCGCAGACGTCGTAGAGCCCCACATTGAACCAGACAGGTGAGTTGAATGAGCCGTACTGGTTGACGCACAGCCAGGTCAGCTCGCTGTAGAAGGCCTCTGCATCCTCGTCAGAGGCAAAATATCCATCCTTCCTTCCCCGATCCGCTATGGTCCTGCAGACCCTGTGGATCAGGTCCTTTATGGACCTCTCCCTCCTGCCTGTCTGTATGTCCCCATAGAAGTACTTGCTGGCTACCACCTTCACTGCCAGTTGGCTCCAGTTGACAGGTGCTTCTATCTCATCCTGCTGGAATATGACCTGGCCTGTATCGGTGGTGATCTTGGCAGAGCGGAGGTCCCATTCCAACTGGTCGAATGGGTGCGTGCCCTTGGTGGAGAAGTAGTAGTCGATCCTCAGGCCCTTGGGCCTTTCCTGAGCTTGATTAGTCCTATTGGCCATAGGAGGGGACCTCCTTCTAGATAACTACGATATAAAGTGGATTAAAACCGAAAGACCTACTATATGTTGTTCGTTACGCGCTATAACTGCAGCTTAATGGCTTGCCGTTGGGCTGTAAAGGGTAAATGCAGGAAAAAACGGGCAGGTTGTCAGGATTGGTCGTTAGTCCTTGTCAGCAAAAGGGATACGCTGGCCATGTGGGCAAAAAAATAAGGAGACGAGGGCGATCAATCGGAACTGGTTGTAGGCCCGTCTCCTTGTTGCGTCGTGCCCACATGCGCTATACCGCGGTTAGCGCTAAGGACCAACTGATCCCAGTCTGCACACGCAACACTTATAATATAAGCCAGGAATCGCCTGCGGTCAAGCAATAAGTGGGATTTTTGCGATTGTCAGCCCCATGTGGGCCAATACTATTATTGGCCCTTGTAAGGCCTAGTCCCAAAAGGACTTAAGATAATCAGCAAAATGGCGTTTTTTTGCTTGACTGCCGATAACATGCCGTGTATCTAGTAAGCAGGTTCGGGCCATGGTGGCCGACCTATGATCCATTACGGAGGATGGTTCCGTAGGGAGAAGCATTGGATGCTATTAGGCAATGACTTGCAAGGATTGGCCAGGGGGGAAAAGGGGGCCACTGGATCGGCCTTTGGCTGCCATCTATCCTTGGAGCCCATACCTGCGATACCCATCCTCACCATCCACCGTCGTACCATCCATATCCAGCAGCTAAGGGGCGAAGTCCCCTTGTCTATATACCCGTTGAGCCACATCAGGGCCTTATGTGGCTACAGACGTCAAGGATGACGCAGTGCAGTATCGTGAAGGCAAAAACAAGGACAATGGATTGTTGAAAGGAGGCACGAGTATGAGGAAGTTGCTATTAGGCCTGATGTTATTGCTCCTGATGACAGGGGCAGCAGTGGGGGCGCCATCGTGGTATACAGGCGGGCCTGGCCAGACGTACCAGAAGTTCGACTTCTCGAGCGGCGATTTAGTCCAGGGACCCGTGCCAAAAGGTTCGACTCCCAACTGGTACTACGGCCAAGCCATGGACACCTGGGAGTACAAGTTCAATGCGACGGTAGATAACAATCCGTATGGGCAGCCGTGGACATACGTCCAGGTGGATAATAACTACAACTACAATAAACCCGGTTACAACGAGACTGAGGGCTATTTGCACGCTTCGCGGATATCCATTGGTTCAGGGATGTACATCCCCAATTCGGGCGTGCAGAACCCCACGAAGAACATCTGGGTCGAGATCAGATACGATCCCGAGTTGGTCTTGTATCAGGCAGAACTCCCGAATGGGAATCGTGTCAATGGTACCCTTGTCAGCAATAACCCTGAGTCGGGTAGCAGCTGGTGGACGGCAGAGATCTCCTGGGAGATCCATCCTAATCCAGAATATGAGTATCTGTGGTTCAACCTTCTGGATAACGGTGCCAAGGTGGATTACATCAAGGTCTGGACCCAATGTGTACCTGCCCCAGGTGCATTTCTGCTGGCAGGTATAGGAACCGCAGTGGTTGGATGGGTGCGTAGAAGGAGGGCCTTGTAAAAGGCTCGGCGCAGGCGTCGGATGGAAGGGTGATGACCTGATGCAGGCAGGAAGGGGTGTCGCAAGGAGGCGGCATGATCGCAAGGAGGTGACCCCTTCCTGCTGCGCCGAGGGTACAGCCAGAGGCTCGGTGATGGATATAAGGCCCTTTCCGCACCTTCAACGATGTGGCTCGACGCAGACAAGCCAGCAGTCCCAGGCCTCTGTGCAGTCGATTCCATCCTTTGCATCCAGCACTCATCCATGCAGATCTAAGTGAGGAGGATCATGGGGAAATAGCTCAAGGATAGGGTTCTACCAGGCCGCAAGGAGGCGGCCATCGATTCCCTGCCACTAATGTGGCTTTTCATCACCCTCCTCCCGAGCCAGGTCTCCTAAAGGGGACCTGGTTCTTTTTGTGCAGGGCTGATCTCTATCAAGAATCGCCTCTGGATCAGGCCGAATATGCTCTCGGTTATCCTCATGATCTCGAACTGGACAGGCCGATCCGAGACCTTCTCGAGCTCGATGGTGAATTCGTTCATGTCCCGAACTGGGCTGCCGTTTACCCGCACGATCAGGTCCCCTGGTTGCAGCCCAACCCGATCCGCCTGGCCGCCAGGCCGGACCTCGGTGACGATGATGATTGGGTATGCCCTGTCATAGCCAAACCTGCGGGCGAGCCGTTCGGTCAGGACCGATACCGACATCCCAAACCACTGCCTGGCCAGGGCGGCACCATCAGGTAGGGGCCTGGGCTCCAGCTTCAGCATTGCGGTGCGGATGCCTGGCCCAGGAGGCCTCCTTATGCCGATCAGGATGGCATTGCCAGGCTGCTTGTGCATGAGCCTGACATAGAAGTCCACCACGCTTGTTACATCGTTTCCATCCATGCTCACGATCAGGTCCCCNGGCCTTATGCCCTGNCTTTCGGCAGGGGAGTCTGCGGTGACTGACCTGACTATCACTGCCTTGCCCGACCCGGAAGGGCCGACCACGAGGCCCAGCCTGACACGCCTGAGGCCCTCGGGCATCAGCATGGGCCCGAGGCTGCCGACCAGTGTGTCGACAGGTATGGCAAAGCCTATGTTCTCTGCCTGGGACCTGACGGCGGTATTGATGCCTATGACCTGGCCTAGGATGTTGAAAAGGGGGCCGCCGCTATTGCCTGGGTTTATGGGTGCATCGGTCTGGATCAGGCCCCTAAGCCACTGGTCCTGGTCTATCTGTATGTCCCTGCCCAGGGCGCTGATCACGCCGCTTGTGAGTGTATTGGAATAGCCGTAGGGGTTGCCTATGGCAATGACGGTCTCGCCTATCATCAGGTCTGAGCTGGTCCCCAGCTCTACTGTGGGCAGGTCGTTAGGGCTATCTACCTTCAATATGGCAAGGTCCTTGTCCGTGGCGGCACCGACGATCCTTGCTGCCAGCTCCCTGCCATCTGCCAGTACCACTGTGACCTGGCTTGCCTTGTCTACCACATGGGCATTGGTGACGATGAAGCCCTCATGGTGGACGATCATCCCCGATCCCAACACCCGCCTGACCTCCCTTGCCACCGGCCCCCATCCGAATGGGTCCATCCAGTCGGGCCAGATCGCAGTGGTTACGACCCTCTGGCCGTATATGCTAACCACCGCATCCNTTGTCCTTTGGTAGACCTCCACCACNGGCGTGCGTCTCGGATCGACCTGTGTGGAAGANGCGATACAGATGACCGCAGCTAGTAGGCGCGGATATACNCCAAGCATATCAGTCCCCAAAGATGGCCANGAATCCAGGCCCTACTACGGCCTGATATACACTATACGGTCATTTGTGGTTTGCGGGTCTACCTGACCTCTTCGACCTGTTGGCAGCAGGGCCCTTTTGCGGTATGTCCCTTATCTCGAACCTGGGCCTCTTTTGCTTCTTGCGCCTCTTTGCCTTGGGCCTTGGTGGGGCAGGGGTCTTCTTCTGGTCCCAGACCTTCAAGGCATTCAGGCAGACCTCCGCAATCTCCGGATTGGTGCTCTGGGTGCCTTCCAACAGGACCTGCCTTGCCATCCTCTTCATCCTGCCTCTCATCTTCCTGAGACCATACGCAGCGGCACACTTGGTCTTGTGCGGGCTGTCGTCCATGAAAAGGGCCTCTTTCAGTATGTCCAAGCCGTCCTCTTGTAGCCAAGATAGGTTGAATGCGCTCTTCCTGACAATGGTGATGTTGGGACTGTAGAGCTGTTCGCGGAGCCTTTCCAATAATTCTATGGCTGCCTGGTCCTTCTCACGACCCGAGGGGATCCTCTTTTCCAGCTTCATAGTCTGCACCTCATCCAATCCGTTGGTTGCAAGTCTGCCCACCTCTTTATCTGATCAGGGACACCTAAGACAATCCCTTGTCTTTTCCTTTCGATGCCGACCACGAGTCGTGCCCCGGTGCGATCGGTTGCATGCCTGTCTTTTTAAGGACCAAACATGGATTGTCAACCACATTTTGATTGGATTTGGCGCTGGACCAGGTGGGATCTATACTTGCAATGGTATGGCAAGGGCGGTAGTGCTGCTTAGCGGTGGCCTGGACTCTGCAACCACGCTGGCATATGCAAAGGCAGAAGGCCTCGACTGCTATGCCCTGACCTGCCTCTATGGACAGAGGCACAGGGTGGAGGTAGANGCTGCCAGGAATGTGGCAAGGGCCTTAGGTGTGAGTGCCCACCTTGTGGTCACGGTGGACCTGGGTTCCATAGGAGGCTCTGCATTGACNGACAGGGGCATCCAGGTGCCGAGGGGANCTGGTCAGGTCGAGGGCATACCTGTCACATATGTCCCAGCCAGGAACACGGTCCTGCTTGCAATTGCCCTGGCATGGGCAGAGGTGCTAGAGGCATTCGATATATTCATAGGGGTGCATATGGCCGACGCAGGCGGATATCCGGATTGCACCCAGGGATTCATAAAGGCCTTTGAGGACCTGGCGAACCTTGCCACTGCTGCGGCAGTGGAGGGGCGGGGGAGGTTCAGGATACATGCCCCATTCGTGCACATGACAAAGGCCGAGATCATAGCCAAGGGCCTGCAACTGCATCTGGACTATTCCTTGACCAGGAGCTGCTACGATCCAGACCCACAGGGCCTCAGTTGCGGCCAGTGCCTGGCATGTCAGATGAGGTTGAGGGCATTTGCCGAGCTCGGTCTGGCAGATCCGATACCCTACAGGCAGGGCCATGCGGGTCGTTGAGGTCTTCTACAGCCTCCAGGGTGAGGGGAGATTCGCGGGCCTGCCGAGTGTGTTCATAAGACTTGCAGGTTGTCCAATCCGTTGCCGATGGTGCGACACCGCCTATGCATGGCCTTGGGATGCAGGGGTGGATATGGATCTCCAGGGCATCACACGGCAGGTCAGCCGATGGCCTTGCAGGTATGTGGTCATCACTGGCGGCGAGCCGCTGATCGGGGAAGACGGCAGGCTGAGGGATGGGATCGTGGGGTTGACAAAGGCCCTCAAGGAGATGGGCTACCATATCACCATAGAGACCGCAGGCCTGCTATTTGACCAGGCCATCCAATGCGACCTGATGAGCATAAGCCCAAAGCCAGGGCATGTGGATATAGCCACCATCAGGGCGCTAGTACATCGGTACAGTCATCAACTGAAGTTCCTATTCCCTGAGGTCTGGCAGGTAGAACAGATAGAAGAACTATTGGAGGCATTGGGGATCGTTGACCCAACAGGTGTGATGCTGATGCCATTTGCCAGCAGACGTGGGGAGCTCTTGGCCGTACAGCAGCAGGTCGCTGAGGTCTGTCTCGAACATGGCTGGATGTTCTGCCAGAGGCTGCATCTTCTGCTTTGGGACGGCCTTCGGGGCAGGTAGTTTTTGTTGCAATGGCCTAGAGGTGCCGATACAGTAGGTGAGGTGCTACTGGCAAGGCGATGGCTTATGGCCATGGCCGGAGAGGTGGCCGAGTGGCTGAAGGCAACGGTTTGCTAAACCGTCGTAGGGGTGTATTACCTCTACCGCGGGTTCGAATCCCGCCCTCTCCGTTACGCAAGGGTAGAGGGCCATCTACGAACATCGACCGGGATCTACGCACAGTGCCTTAGACCATTGGCGGGATGAGAACACCCCTGGCACGCAGTGCCAGCACGCGGGTCTCGATACCTCTGGTTCCGCAAGCCGGCCGTCTGAGGGCGAGGCTCTTTCCTTACGGCTTGTCATGNTGATTTAGGACGNTGCCATCCCTGAATATCAGCCGAAGGCTGGCGCAATCCCGCCCTCTCCGTTACGCAAGGGTAGAGGGCCATCTACGAACATCGACCGGGATCTACGCACAGTGCCTTCGACCATTGGCGGGATGAGAACACCCCTGGCACGCAGTGCCAGCACGCCAGTTCGGGATACGCGATCGCTACCTCAGCACGACCTTGCCTGTCCCTGGGGTAATGGTCCCTATGGTGTACACGTCCAGGCCCTCGCGGTGGAGCCTCCTGGCGATGGCGTTGGCAAAGTCCTTTGCTACGATCAAGACAAAGCCTATGCCCATGTTGAAGACCCTGTACATCTCATCCTCTTCTACAGGGCCTGCATCCTGCAGGAACGAGAATATGGGGGGTATCGGCCAAGAGCCCTTGTAGAGGACCACATTGCAGTCCTTTGGTATGACACGCGGGATATTGCCTACCAGGCCGCCGCCTGTGATGTGGGCCATGGCATGTACGACCTGCTTGACCTTGTACGAGGCCAGTAATCTAACGATAGGCCTGACATAGATCCTGGTGGGTTCCAAGAGGGCCTCGCCTATGCTCTTTCCGTCGAGCCGATCAGGTGTGTCGGTGCACCTGAGCCCAAGCTGCTTGAAGCATATATGCCTGGCAAGTGCAAACCCATTGCTGTGCAGGCCACTGGATGCCAGGCCGAGCACTATATCGCCGATCCGGACCTTGCTGCCGTCCACGATCCTATCCCTCTCCACCACCCCGACACCGAAGCCTGCCAGGTCGAAATGGCCCTTGGCGTATATATCGGGCATCTCGGCGGTCTCGCCGCCTATCAGGGCACAATCTGCCATCTTGCAACCTGCAGCTATCCCCTTGACCAGCTCGGCTATGAATGGTGGCTCGAGCTTGTGTACGGCGATGTAGTCCAGGAACAAGAGCGGTTCTGCCCCGAGCACTAGCATGTCGTTGACACTCATGGCCACCAGGTCTATGCCTACCGTGTCGAACCTCTTCATCCTTGCTGCCACGAGGACCTTGCTTCCAACCCCATCCGTGCAGGCCACCAGGACAGGGTTCCTGTAGTTCTTCTTGAACAGGCGTTCGTCATAGTCAAGCCTGAATAGGCCCGCAAATCCCCCCTTTATGTCCATCACCCTCGGGCCGTATGTGCTGACGAGGCTAGGCCAGATCAGTTCTACCATCTGGTCGTTGGCGTCGATGTTGACCCCTGCCTGTTGATATGTGATGGTGCGATTGCTTGGCATCAGTCTTCTGCCTGATCGAACATGTACATCTGGTATCGTTCCATGGTGAACTTGTTTAGTGCTACCTGTACTGGTATGCGATACCTGCCGGTCCAACAGGCGGTGCAATAGTGGTCGGGACCTTGGCATGCGCAGCCCAGCATCCCATCCAACGAAAGATACCCTATGGTATCTACCTCCAGGAACTGCCTTATCTGCTCCAATGTGCGGTTGTTTGCCAGCAGCTCCTCCTTCGTTGGGAAATCTATGCCGTAGTAGCAGGGGAACCTTATGGGGGGACAACTGATCCTGAGGTGTATCTCCTTGGCACCAGCCTGCCTGATGGCCCTGATCTTACCCCTGGTCGTGTTGCCCCTGACGATGGAGTCGTCTACCAATACGATCCTGCGGTCCTTCACTACCGATGGCACCACTGCCAACTTCAGGTTCACCTCGAACTCTCGCAGCTTCTGATCCGGAGATATGAATGTCCGTCCTACATAGTGGCTTCGCACCATCCCCATATCGAACGGGATGCCGCTCTGTTCGGCATAGCCTATGGCAGCTGAGGTACCAGAGTCCGGCACAGGCACCACTACGTCGGCATCTGCAGGATGCTCTATCGCAAGTCGCCTGCCTAGCTTCTTGCGAAAGAGGTGTACATTCTCGCCGAAGATGGTCGAGTTCTGCTTTGCAAAATAGACGTGCTCGAAGAGACAGTGGGCAGGCTTGATCGAGCCTTTCGGCACAAAGAACCTGCTTGAAAGGCCGTTTCGGTCCAAGGTTACTATCTCCCCTGGTTCTACCTCCCTTATGAACTGTGCTCCTATGGCATCCAGGCCGCATGTCTCGCTGGATAGGACATATGCACCTTGCTGCGTGCGGCCTAGGCACAGTGGCCTGATCCCATATGGGTCCCTGGCCGCCTCTATCCTGTCCGGGAACAAGAACAGCAGGCAGTACGCCCCTTGCAGGTGATTGAGGACATGGGCAAGGGGGTCGGGCCTGAAGAAATGCGATGGCTTGGCCAAGAGGTGCACGATGACCTCCGTGTCGCACGAGGAGTTGAATATGCTGCCGTATGCCTCGTACTCATCCCGGAGCAGTGCGGCATTGATAAGGTTCCCATTGTGCGCAACTGCCACCTGTCCGCCTGCGTACTCCGCCAGCAGGGGCTGGGCATTTGCAAGCTTGGTGGAGCCTGTGGTCGAGTAGCGGACATGGCCTATGGCTATGGGGTTGCGTAGCTGCTGCAGCGTAGGCGAGCCAGTCCTGAATACCCTTGCCACGGTGCCCATGCCCTTGTGGCAGACGATGACCTGGCCATTGCTCGATGCAATCCCTGCAGCCTCTTGGCCTCGGTGCTGGAGGCTATGCAGTGCAAACCACGTCTTCTCAGCAGCCTCGGGATCACCAAAGATCCCGAACAGACCGCAATTCTCACGCTTCTCGTAGGTATCGGACATATGATTCAGCGAAACCGCCAAGAGTATATCACTGTACGACGATACGCCCCCGGCGGTCTTGCCGCCGCTTGGAAGGCCAAGATCAGTTTATACCATCCTTACAGCCTAGTCAAACAATACTTGCCTGCCAGGTCTGCAGGTGCACTTGGATGAATTCTATGACCTGCCTGTGCTGTTCTAGGCCCCTACCCTCGACGGCAATGGGCTGGCCGAATGCCATGTAGACGGGCCTACCCACGTCCAGCCTTCCAAGGTCCTTTATCAGCCTTCCATTCTGCCACGCATCGGTCATGAGGGCTAGCGGCATCACAGGTACACCTGCCTTCCTGGCAAGCTTGATGCCAATGGTGTTAAAAGAGGAAGGGTCAAAAATGGTGGTCCTGGTGGTCTGGGGGAAGACGACTACGCTGACGCCCCGGCCAAGTCTGTCGACGCCCTGTTGCAATACGGATTCCAGGTCAGCGCGTGGGTCTTGCCTGGTGACTGGGATGGGGTTGCATGCGGCAAGCACATGCCTGAAAACTGGGTAGCTCAACAGGGAGGTCTTCACAATGAATGTCACTGGCCTGAATGGCAGTATGAGGCCCGGTGTGACGATCGTCTCCATCATGCTCATGTGGTTGGCCACGATCACGCACGGGCCTTCGAGTCTTCTTATGTGACTTATGCCCTGTATCGTGAAGCGGATGCCTACACCTTCCAGGGCCCTCAAGACATGCTGGGAGTATCTTGCCCAGGTTGGGTTGTCGAACCGTCCCTGTCTTGCCAATCTGCTTGCCTTATACACGGTCCAGAAGAACCTGGGATAGAAGGCCACTGAAGGTGCAACCCTTGCGCAGAGGTTTACGGACCTTGGACTGGTCACATAGACGTCATCAGTCAGCAGCAGCTCGCACATCTGCAGATAGCTTACCGTGGATCTGGGATATCTCAACTATACCAGGACCGGCTCAGCATCGAGGCAGTAGGGCTGATGACCTGGCTTGAATGGCAGGGCCTGGTGGAATCTCACCACCACCTGGCAGGTCCGGCCATTGGACCTATCGATCCTGATGACCTGGCCCCACCGTGCAAACTCCTCCACATCCATGGACCCGTCCTCGCTGAATCTGGGCACCTCGAACCTGGCCATCAGGTGTTGATCCGGCCAGATCTGGCCTGCAGAGGCCTTTATGCTGAATGCTGCCGCCCGGCTGTTGATGTCCTGCATGTGGCCATAGATGACAGCATCCGGTCCGTGGTCCAACCTGACCCATACCGGCCAATGATACCTCAGCCTGCGTTCTTGCCTGCGTTCCTGCATGTCTTTGCCTCCTGTGAAAAGACATCTTGCAGGATCGTCAGACAGGCTTAGTGACTTTAAGAACCGACCTGCCTTGCTATCTGCTGCACCAGCCTGGCAAACTCCATACCCCTCTGTTGGAAGTTGGTGAACATATCGAAGCTGGCCGAGGCAGGGCTGAGCAAGACTACATCCCCTGGGCAGGCACACTGGTGGGCGATCTGGACTGCCTGCTCGAAGGTCTCGGCCCTGATGATCCTTGCCTTGTTCTCAGGGCAGGCGGTTATGGCCTTGGCGATCCGATCTGCTGTGGCACCTACCAGGACTGCCACCTTGGCCTTTGTCGCAACGGCCTTGCCAAAGTCCTGATAAGAAAGGCCCTTGTCGGAGCCGCCAGCTATGATGATCCTCGGCTGCTCGAATGCCTCCAATGCCGCTATCGCGCTTTCCGGTGTAGTGGCGATAGAGTCGTTGTAGTACCTGACGCCGTTTATGGTTGCCACTAGCTCCAACCTGTGTGGCAGACCCCTAAAGCCAGGCAGGGCGGCAGCCACAGGCCCATCGGTCAGGCCGAACTGCCTGACAACCGTCATGGCCGCTGCCAGGTTTTCCAGATTGGCCCTGCCAGGAAGGCCGAATGCCTGCCTGACCTGGCTGGGTATCTCTTCTGCTGCAAAGGTCAGGCATAGCCTGCCAGGCTGTTTGCTGTACCTGGCAAGCCATTCCATGCCTACCTGGTCATGGGTGTTGAACACCGAGATGGCAGGATCATGCCTATCGAGCGGTTGGAGTGCAAAGAGGTGCTCCTTTGCCTGGCAATAGGCCTGGAAGGTCTTGTGCCTATCAAGGTGGTTCGGGGTGAGGTTGGTCAGTACCGCCACCTTCGGGCCTATCCCGATCTGCTGCAGGTATGGGATCTGGAAGCTGGATAGCTCAAGTACCACCAGGTCTTCTGGGCCTATCCGGTCCAATAGGCCTAGCAGTGGGACGTTTCCGATGTTTCCGCTCAGCCAGACATTGCCATAGCCTGCACTCAAAGGCCTTGCATTATCCAATAGGTATGCGGTCAAGGCCGCCGTGGTGCTCTTACCGTTGGAGCCTGTGACAGCTATGATCCTCGCAGGGCAGGCCTGGAAGAAGAGGTTTACTGCAGTGGTTATAGGTCTACCTAGAGACCTTGCCGTGGCCAGGAATGGGCTTTCCTCGCTGACCGCTGGGTTCACTATGATCAGGTCTGATGTCCGGATGTCATCAGGGTCGTGTTGGCCAAGATGTAGCTCTACATTCTTCAGGTCTGCAAGCTGTGCGATGGATTGTTCCAGTGTCTTGGCACTGGCTGCATCCGAGACGATGACCCTTGCGGCGGTCCGAGCCGCGAACCTGACCGCGTCCACCCCACCGCCAAACCTGCCAAGCCCTATGACGAGTACCTTCTTGCCGCTGATCTCAGGCACCCATGGCCTTTGCAAGCTCGACCCTTGCATCCTGCACCGCCTGCTCGATTGCCCTCTTCCAGTCGTGGCCGAACTGCTGGCTGTATCGCTGGTCTTGGTAGGCATAGATGATGGACCTTGAGGCGGTAACCAGCCCGCCAGTGCCGTCCTGCCTGCAGAACCTGACGCAGTCTGCGGCGCTTGCACCCTGTGCACCAAGGCCTGGTACGAGGAACCAGACGTTCGGGTATTGCTGCCTGAGTTGGCCTGCCTCTTGCGGGCTTGTGCCGCCGACGATCATGCCCACATTCGAATAACCGCTCTGGCCTATCCTTTCCTTCTCGTTTGCAATGGAACCGACCAGGCCTGCCAGCCTCTGATAGAACCTCTGGCCATCCTGTCCGACGGCATCCTGGAGGTAGGCAGCAGATGGGTTGCTGGCCCTGACCCAGACGAAGACGCCCTTGCCGTATTGACTGGCAAGGTCTGCAAATGGCCTTATCCCATCCTCGCCTGCAAACCCGTTTATGGTGATGGCACTGGGGGTGGCTGTGCCCTCCAGGCCCGTCAGCTCAGGTGGCGCTAGGTGCGCTGTGGCGTATTCGGCAGCCGCATGCCCCACATCGCCCCTCTTGACATCCCCTATGGTCACTAGGCCAAGTGCCTCTGCCTCTGCCATCAGGGCATAATAGGCCTCTATTCCTTCGGATTGATACCTCTCCAGGAACGCTATGTTGACCTTTATGGCAGGTACCAGGGGTGCAATGATGCGAAGCGTCTGCGTGCAGAACTCCAGGATGGCGTCCACTGCGGCGGCTGCATCGTACTCGTCGTTCATCTGTCTGTGTCCCTTTATAGACTCTGGCAGTTGGGCGTAGACTGGGTCCAGGCCAACTACCAAGGGCGTCTGCTTTGACCTGACTGCCTGAAATAACCGGTCGCCAAAGTGGCTTGTCATCCTGTCTTCCCCTTTCCTTGTCATCCATGGCACATCCGGCCGGACGCCGGTGTTGCCTTATCGTCGGGCGGCTATAATAATCGTGTCGATCAGGGCCGGCAAGTTCGAAAACCATATGTCACAGCCAAATCCGCAGATAGCAAAGGGTGGCAAGAGCCCTTACCTTCGTAGAAGGAGGGCCTTGTTGATATGGCTGGTGATAGACCTTGCGATCGCTGCAATCTTGCTGGGGTTGTTGCTATACAGACCGGGGACCTACAAGCCCGTCGGGCTGGATCCAGGCCAACAGCCATCTGATCAGTACCTGCATGCGTTATATGCACAGGTCCAAAGGCAGGCCAGGGCAGGGAGGCCATTCGATCTGCCCATCGACGAAGGGGATCTCAACAGGGCATTGGCTGGCAAGGTCTGGTTGGACCCTAGTGGTCAGGTAAGCCTGAGGGGTTTGACGGTAACGATCAGGGATGATGGTATAACGCTCATGGGCACTGCCGAGCTACATGGCGCAGACCTTGTCGTCTCAGCAGGGGTCCACCCTAGGCTAGACCAGGATGGCTGGTTGCACCTGGATGTGACCAAGGTCAAGGTAGGTGCTCTGAACCTTACGCCTGTGGCCCTTGCCATAGCCAAGAGGATGTATAAGCAGAGGCTGCAGGATGGACCTGTGGACATGGATGATATAGGTGCCAAGGTTGCAGGCGCATTGCTGGATGGCGCGGCATTTGAGCCGGTGCTTGAGGTGGCAGAAGGGCACGTCAGGCTGATAGGATTGACACTTCGGCCGGGTAGAGCGGTCTTGAGGATCGCCCCTGTCGGAAGAATAACCGGGGCCGCAGGGTGGCCCCTGCGGCCCCTCCTTCCTTGCAGTTAAGGGGGGCTTAACGTCTAGAGAGGACTTGGTACCTTTGCACCAACGTCAGCCCACCCATCCTCAGCAATAGGTCATCCATACGGCAACCGCGACGGCACTAGAGGACTAAGCATATACACCTGCCGCCATTGGGCATACTGGGCCTATGTTTAATGATGATCATGAATCCGGCCATCCTTGGCTTTATGATCTCCTGCTAGTCCTGTAGCTCCCCCAAACCCAACAGCGCCAGTGTCCCTGGCTAGGGCACTGAATCCTGACTGCACATGATCGGACCACCTATGGTTTTTGTGTGCCTGATCGCCTTGTACGTGGTCATCATGTCCCCCAATATGCCTCGCAAGCCAGGCTTCATCTTACGAAGGTTAGTATATCATCCGTCCGGATGGAATTCAAGGGCAGACAAGAAGGTTGTGCAAGAAAGTGGACAAGTTTCTATGGAATCCTGATCTTTGTCTTCAGGATCAGGCTTTTATGGGTCTAGTCTGCTGTGAAAGTTCGTTCAAGAATCGGTAGGTCAGTAGCTTGTAGACCAGTTTTGCTGCCAGAAGGTCAGGACCCCTCAGCCCTGGGATAGGACAGAGCTCCACCACATCAAGGCCCACCACATGCCTTTGGCTGCACACCAGCCTCAAGAGCCCTGTCACCTGCCACCAATCCAGACCGCCTGGCTCAGGGGTGCCTGTAGAAGGCATGATAGAGCAGTCGAATACGTCCAGGTCTATGGTTATGTAGACGTAGCGACCGAGCCAATCCAGCACCTGCTGACCCCAGTCAGGGGTGGTGTTGATCTGTTCCGAAAACAGGATCCTCTCAGATCCATTGAGCCGGTATTCCTCAAGGTCCATGCTCCTTATCCCGACCTGTACGGTCCGACAAAGCTCCTTGGCCCTGGCCATCACGCACGCGTGGTTGTACCTGGAGCCCCTGTACGTGTCCCTGAGGTCTGCGTGCGCATCCAGCTGCAGGACCGTAAGGTCTGGTATGCGGCGGCAGTAGGCCATGATCGATCCTATGGTTACAGAATGTTCTCCACCCAGAACTACGACAAACCTTCCTTGGTCCAACCAGCCTCCGACACGACCGGCCACCTCTGCGACCATCTTTTCAGGGTCGTGTACCTCGCAGGTAGGTCTGTCCGTGTGTATCCCGAGCCTAAAGACCTCGGTGCCGGTCTCGATGTCCAGGCCTTCCAGGTGCTCGGATGCCTGACATATGGCCATGGGTCCCTTGTCAGCACCCTTGCCCCATGTGCTCGTAGCGTCGAATGGGACAGGCACTATGACGATCCTAGAGTCATGCAGGCCGCCAGGTGCATCAGGGAAGAAGACGAGCCCATCCATGGCGATCAGTCAAAGAGGAACATCGCTATTGCAACGGTTGTCGTCCAGAGGTCCCTCCTGCCCTCAGCGGTCTGGGCGATGCTGGAGGTACGGATGATCAGGCCTGAGGACTTGTAGACCTGTTCCTTCTCTGACCATGCCTTGTTGGGGTCTACGTCCAGGCCCAATGTGGTACCCAGCATACCTGCAGCCAGGTCCTCAGCCAGGTCTGCGGCCTCCTTCTGGTTCATACCATAGCCGTGTACCTCGCTGAGGTATCCCCACTTGGTGCTGTCCTTTGGTACTGCTATCCCGACGGCTGCGGCGACCAATCTGCCATACTCATCGGTATCGGCCCTGGCCATGACACAGTAGGAGATCTCCCCGGGCCTGAGCATCTTCAGGCCCTTCTCCTTGCTTATGACCTTGCAGCCTGGTGGCAATATCGACGAGACGGACACCAGGTTCTGCTGTGCCACGCCGGCCTTCCTCAAGGCCTCCTCAAATGATTTGAGCTTGTACTTGTGCCTGCCGACGCCCCTTGTAAGAAAGACCTTTGTAGGGACCAAGTTTACCATGCCTACCTCCTAAATAGCGATCCGATGCCATCTACTATCAGGCCAAAGCCCATAACTTTAAGGTTTTCTCCCCGCCTGCCAATATCAATTACCGAGAAAATCGGGCTTTGGATCATAGATGTCACCGAACAATGTGAATGGGCTTGCCTTCGCTATCCTGACATGCACGAACTGCCCTGCAAGTTGCATGGGGCCTGTGAACACCACAGGCCAGTCTGTGTCGGTCCTGCCGACCAGTTGCTGAAGATCCTCTACCTGCTGGAACCTATCGGATCGCTTGCTCGGACCTTCCACAAGGACCTTGACCGTCCTTCCAACAAAGCCATTTGCGATCCTTTCGCTGATCTGCTGCTGGGCCGCAAGTAGAGCGGCGTTCCGGCTGGCCTTGATATGGTCTGGGACAGGGTCTCCAAGTCGATAGGCAGGTGTGCCAGGCCTCGGCGAGTACCTGAACACAAAGCAGTTCTTGTATCCGACCTCATGCACAAGGTCCAATGTCTGCTGGAAGTCCTCGTCCGTCTCGCCAGGAAAGCCGACGATGAAGTCGCCTGCGATGGCAATGCCTGGCACCATGGCCTTTGCCTTCTCTATCATCCGGAGGTACTGGCTGGCCGTGTACCTGCGATTCATCGCAGCCAGGATCCTGTCCGAGCCGCTCTGTGCAGGCAGGTGAAGATAGGGACAGACCTTTGGGTTGGTGGCCATCTGCTGCAATATGGGCTCGAACTGGTGCTCCATCGGATAGCTGGTGACGAACTTTATCCACTCTATGCCCTCAATGCGACCTACCATCTCGAGCAGATCTGCAAGAAAGACCGTCCTCTCACCAAGCCTATATCTGTACGCGTTGACGGTCTGGCCGAGCAGCGTCACCTGCCTTGCTCCTCTATCTGCCAGGATCCGCACCTGCTCCAATACCGCCTGCGGGGCTCGAGAATGCTCGGGCCCGCGGACGAAAGGTACTATGCAATACGCACAAGACCTATTGCAGCCGCGCATGACCCGAACATATGCCTGACCAGGCGATTCCATTGCAGGATTGCTGACCTCGAGCTGATCGAGTGTATCAGCGTCGGCTCGCCAACTGGTGGTGATGGCCGCCATCTTGGACTTGTCCTGGATTGCCTTCAGGCACATCTGGACAAGCCGTGGCAGGTGCATAGGACCACATACAACGTCCACTGCAGGATGTTCCAATAACGCCGTGCCCAACCTCTGGGCCATACAGCCTATGACCGCCACGACCATCCCAGGCCTTGACCTCTTGATGTGTTGGAGGTGGCCTAGGTGCGACCAGACCCTTTGCTCTGCATGGTCCCTCACCGAGCAGGTGTTGATGATCACCAGGTCTGCCTGACTGGCACGTTCGGTCAGTTCCATACCGGCCTCTGACAGGGCCGCACTGACCATGGCCGTGTCCAGCTTGTTCATCTGGCACCCGAAGCTCCTGATATGTGCATACAGCCTAGACATGGCTGGATGCATTCTAGTCATTCATTGCCCGATGAAAAGACCGCCGATGGCAAGGCTATTGATTCATCGCACTCATTGCATATCTATTCATGCATGCACGCACCAGAACGAGATGACATCCAGACCAGGGCAGCCGCGTTGGCAACGGTTGGGGCCATGGCATTAGCCATACTGCTGGCCATACCTACATATATGCCCAAGAAGGACCTGCCCTTGCCTGACCCTACATTCCAGGTCAATCCCAACACCGCGGCGATAGGTCAATTGCTGCAACTACCTGGGATGGGGCCAGCCAGGGCCAAGGCCCTGGTGGAGTACAGGCAGATGGTCCAGAAGGTCAGGTCTGGACCGGTATTCAGGGACGTCAATGATCTGATGCAGGTGCCGGGTTTGGGCCCTGACACGGTCAAGAGGATGGCCGGACAGCTATGTTTCGAATAGGCCTGCAGCACTTCACTTGACCGGCCTATGTGGATATGATGCTTGCCCATGGATCAATGGGATATCCACAGGCCTTCAGGTACGTGTTACGGCACTGGCAGGAAGATAGAGCCAGGCGAGGAATACTATGCGGCACTGGTGGAGACCGAGCAAGGCCTTCAGCGGCGGGATTACAGCCTCCAATATTGGCAGGCAGAGCGGCCACAGGTGTATTGCTTCTGGCGGACCAAGATGGTCCAGCAGACCAGCAAGAGGCCCACGTTCGTGGACGACCAGATGTTGGAGGCCTTCTTCGATCGCCTGGCCAGCGAGACCGATCCGGACAAGGTGGCCTTCAGGTTTGTGCTGGCATTGATATTGGTCAGGCGGCGGAGGCTCAGGTACGAGGGCAGTATTGCCGTTGACGGCAGACATATCTGGCGGCTAAGATGGGCAGGCCAGAAGGATCTAGTGGATGTGATAGACCCGCAATTGGATCAGGAACAGATCGAGCAGATCACCAGACAGCTTAGCCAGGTGTTGAATGCACAGTTGTAGCAGACCCCTGCTCTGTGTAGTGACGGCCCTGTCGTTGTGCGGATGTGCCGAGATGGCCGGCCCCCGTGTGGATACCAGCAATGTGGAGGCCGTGCGCAAGGCCTTGAGGCAGGTTGCGGACTCGGCAGTGCCATTCAGGGCCAATGGACAGTGCAGGTTTGCGGTGGTCCACGACTCTGGCAGGATAGAGCGGTTCAGCCTGCCTGTAAACATATTTGTCAACCCGCCATACGAGATCTACATGCAGGGCCAGGTTGGTATCGGTCCAGGTGGCCTGGTGTTCTTGGGTGCTGATCAGCAGCAATACTGGGTAGGCATAAGACCTCAGTTGAACAGCTTCTGGTGGGGCAACTGGTCTAGTGGTTACGATGGCAGGCTGCCTATAAGTCCTGGGATCATATTGGAGTCCTTGGGGCTTATGGCCGATGCAGATCCGAACCGGATCCGTCTATCTGCCCAGTCAGGCAGGGCAGTAGTGACGTATCTTGACGCGAACGGCAGGGCCAGAAAGAGGGTATTCCTGCAGCAGGGCACAGCAAGGGTCCGCAGGATCGAGTACCTGGACGACCGTGGGCAGTTGGCTGCGTCAGTGGAGTTGGCCAGGTACGAGCGACTGACCGAGGTCTTCTTTGTCCCATCCAGGATCACTGCCGAGGCATATGAGGAAGGTAAGAGGACTTGCTGGGTAAGGTTGAGCCTCAGTTCCATCATGCATCGCAGGTACAACGAGCAGTTCCGGCAGAGGTACTTTCGCAGGCCGGAGCCGTACGGATTCGAGAGGGTCATCCAGATAGGTCAGGAGGACCTGAAATGACCGGCAAGTCGGGGCTTGTACAGGGCATGAGGCAGCTATTGCTGCTGGATGGGGCCATGGGCAGCCAATTGATGGCAAGGGGTGTCCAGATAGATACCTGTCCAGACTATCTGTGCATACAAGCACCCCAGCAGATACTTGCCATACACCAAGACTACATTGCTGCAGGCTCGGATGCGATCCTGACCAATACCTTTGGGGCCAACCCTATAGCACTTGCCAGATATGGGTTGGCAGATCAGTGCACGAGGATCAACATTGCTGCCGCAGGTCTGGCCAGGAAGGCAGCAGGTGGTGACCGATATGTCCTCGGCGATATAGGCCCTTCAGGCCAGTTGCCTGAGCCGCTCGGTGCGGTGAGCATTGGGCAATTGAGACAGGGATTCGCGCACCAGGCAGGGGCCTTGGTCGAAGGTGGGGTAGACGGGTTCATCATTGAGACCATGACCTCTTTGGAGGAGGTCATGGCTGCAGTCGACGGTATCAGGCAGTCGGAAAAGGACCTGCCCATCCTAGCCTGCATGGCATTCGATGCCACAGCGAGGGGATTCAGGACCATGATGGGTGTGGACGTGGCGTCCTTTGTGCGGAATCTGGTCAGTGCAGGTGTACAGGCCATAGGGTTCAACTGCGGAAGTGCAACCATGGCCCAATACTTGGCACTGGCTGACCAGTTCGTGGATAGGGTCAGGTCTGTCGATGGTAGCCTTGCCATCGTCGCAGAGCCCAATGCAGGAAGGCCGCAGGTCCAGGCAGGCTGCGGGCCTACCTGGTCCGTTGGGCCTGACCAGTTCGCTCATACCTTGCAGCAGGTCCATTCCAAGGGCATTACCGTACTAGGTGGTTGTTGCGGGACCGGCCCGCAGCATATCGAGGCAGCAGCAGCCCTGCTGCGTGGGTCTAGGTCTCCCTAGAGGCATATGGTACTCAGGCGGCATGCAGGTCAGGATGGCAGGACATGTCACTACTTGGATGTGGATGCAATGTAGCTATCTCGAGGATAGGCAGATTTGCGACACTCTTGTTGGCCCTCGGTCTTGCTGACTTTGTATATGGCAGACAGACCGTCGAGGTGGCATCCCCATCTGGCCAGGTCAAGGTCGCTGTCAGCCTGGACGAACGTCTGGATCCGTATCCCTGTGGCCTTCGGCTGTATTACTCGGTGGACTTCAACGGCAGGCCAGTGATATTGGATTCACCATTGGGCCTCGAGTTTTTGGATCAACCCCCGCTTGGCGGCAGCCTTGCATTGAAGGCCAGGTCGCTGCAGCATATAGAGCAAATCTGGCAGAGGGTCTGCGGCAAGTCCAAGGATGTATTGGATCGGTGCAACGAGTTGAGGCTGACGTATCAAGAGATCACCGCCCCGCTGAGGCGGTTCGACCTGGTCGTCAGGGCATACGACGATGGCGCTGCGTTCAGGTACGAGCTGCCCAGTCAGAGGTCCTTGGGCAGGTTCAGGCTCGTGTCTGAACGTACGTGGTTTCGGTTTACAGGTAATCATACCATCTGGGTTGCCAATTATGGGGGCTTTCGTTCCTCCCAGGAGTCGGAGTTCGTCAGGTGCCGTATATCAGACCTCAGTCAGGACGAGGTCTACGGCGTACCGATCCTCGTGCAGATAGATGACGGACTTTGGGCCGCCATAGCAGAGGCGGACCTGCAGGATTGGGCAGGGATGCATCTGGGCCGGCTTGGTTGCTCGCCCCATACCCTAGTGACGCTCCTTGCCCCGAGACATGACGATCCGAGGGTGTGCGTCATCAGCAAGACCCCGAGGGCGAGTCCGTGGAGGGTGATCATGCTGGGCAAGAGGCCTGGGGACCTGATAGAGTCGGATATCATCGAGAACCTCAACCCTCCTTGTATGATCCAGGATACCTCCTGGATAAGGCCTGGCAAGGCCGCATGGGACTGGTGGTGGTCAGGCAGGTATGCGCCAGATGCAAACTTCCCAGTAGGCCCGAACAATGCGACCATGAAGTACTTCATAGATCTGGCCTCCGATATGGGTTGGCAATATCAGTTGGTCGATTGGCAATGGTATGGCCCGCCTTTTGCTGCTGGCAAACCCAATCCTGACTGCGATATCACCAGGTCTATAACCGATATCAATGTGCCGGAATTGGTCGAGTATGCCAAGGCCAGGTCTGTTAGGCTGCTGCTTTGGCTCCATTGGTTCCATGCCGACAGGCAACTGCAGGAGGCATTCGCTCTATATCGGCGTTGGGGCGTGGCAGGTGTGAAGATAGACTTTATGGACAGGGACGATCAGGAGATGGTCAATTTTTACCATCGTGTGCTGAAGGAGGCGGCAGAGCATAGGCTCGTGGTCGATTTCCATGGTGCGTACAAGCCTACAGGCACCAGGCGGACTTGGCCGAACCTGCTGACGCAGGAGGGCGTCATGGGCAACGAGTACAACAAGTGGTCCGCGAGGGTCACACCGGGGCACTGTCTGACGATCCCGTTTACCAGGATGCTGACAGGGCCTATGGACTTCACACCTGGTGGGTTCAGGAATGCAGGCAGGTCTGGGTTCAAGGCCGTAGGTCCTGATGCACCTGCGCCTATGGTGATGGGCACAAGGTGCTTCCAGTTGGCCATGCTCGTGGTGTACGAGAGCCCCTTGCAGGTCTTATGCGACAGCCCATATGCTTATAGGTCTAGCCCGGATGGCCTTGACCTGCTGAGGATCGTGCCTACCACATGGGACCAGACCAAGGTCATACACGGCCAGGTTGGTCAATTCATCACTATTGCCAGGCGCAGCGGTGACCAGTGGTTTGTGGGGAGCATGACCGATTGGCAGCCTAGGCAGTTGGACATACCTCTAGGATTCCTGCCGGAGGGTCGATATCAGGCGACCATTTGGGCAGACCCGCCCGATGCGGACAGCAGGCCTACATCTGTGCTGAGGCAGACCATCCAGGTCGGGCCGAAGGACCACATCAAGGCGGAGCTGGCCAGTGGTGGCGGGCACGTGATACAGATCACGCCCTTATAGGTCGCTGCAGGGATCATGTAAAGTCCTTATAATACCCGCCCGAGATAATCCTATAGGGCTCCGTATGGAAGAAGGGCCGTTCATGCGAAAGGACTGGTCTTTCCTGGCAATCGTTGTGGCGGTGAGCACCTGGCAGTTGGTCCCGTCCTATGGGCAGTTGGACCTGCCTGCCAGGATGCGTTCGCCTGTGGCTGCCGCTGCATTCTTTGACCTGGCCTGCCAGCTTCGTTACACACCCGGCCTTGGAAAGGCCCAGGCAGACGTTGCCCTAGCCCTGCTGCAGGCGGCTATGGAGCTGGACCCAGACACCACGGCCTACTATGGCATGGCCATAGAGTTGGCGTCCAGATATGCAGGTGGGGATTATGCAAAGGAGGTAGGGCAGTGGCTTGGCAGGTACATCAGTCCTTCTGCCCAGTTTGCCGTCTGCAGGCTGGGGATCGATTATGTGCTTGGCAGGCTCAGTACCTCAAAGGAGAGGGAACAGTTCCTGCAAGGTTTGCTGGAGTCATCCGCTGGCAGGAACGCAGTGGTGGATTCATATCTGCTCACACAATACGGGATCCTGCTGCTGGAAAGGAAGAATGGACCAGCAGCCAAGGCCCTATTCACAAAGGCCTATCAGATAGACCCGGCCAATAGGGTGGCATTTGCACAACTGATAGGGCTTGCGCCCGATGCAGTAGAGCCTGGTGGTTACCTCGAGCACCTGCGGCTGGTGATGCAACAGGATCCGTTGGATATGGATACTGCGATGGCGTTCAGCCAGTATGCAGAACAGCTCGAATTGTATGACCTGGCCGCAGGCGGATACGGTTATTGCGCGGGGTTGTTTTGTTACCTCCATCCGGATAAGCCCGTACCTGCAGAGATCTACCTGCCTTGGGTACTTTGTCTGTATCAGACCGAGCACAGGCAGGATGTGATCCAGATTGCAAACAAGCTCAGGGATCAAGGTGTCGTAGACCTGTTCCTGGAGTCTGTCGCAGCCAAGGCAGCGGCCAGGTCTGGAGAAGGTGAACTCGCAGAACGGATCCTCTCCGATGCAGAGCAGATGGCACTGCGTCTGGCAGGTGGGGATCAGCAGGCAGCTACCCAGGCCGGCCTGAGGCCTCGGCATGTGGCTTGGTTCTACAGCTTTGTCAAGCCAGACAAGGCCAAGGCATTGGATTGGGCGAACAAGGCATATGCACAGGAGCCCAACTCGCCTATAACAGTGGCACTATTGGCCTATGCCTTGGCTGTGAATGGCCAGGCACAATATGCAAGCTCGCTGCTGGATCAGGCAGCTAGCACGCAGATAGGTCAACTGGCAGGGGCGATCGTCTTGATGTCCGGCTCGGACAAGGCAAAGGCTGCCAATGCATTGAGATCCGCGATCGCCAAGGATCCAGGCTCATTGGTGGCAGAGGTTGCCAGAGGGCACCTGACCGAGCTCGGCTACACCTATAGACCGAGGGTCGAATCAGCACCCATACTGGAGCGGTTGTCTGGCAGGTTCGGTCAGACGCTGACGCCACGGTTTGCAGATCCGAATCAGTGGATAGGGTTCCAGGTGGCAGTGCCTTCGAACACCATCAGGTTCGGCGAGTCGCTGGTGGCCAGCGTGATGGTCAGCAATCAGGGTCTCGAGACACTCGTTGTAGGCGATGGGTGGATATCCGGCCTTGTGTGCGTGGATGTCAATGTCACTGGTGACCTTCAGAGGAGCTGGCCTGAGATGATCGCCACACAGGCCTTCTCATACACCAGGCTCGCACCTGGCAGGACCGCCAGGTCTCAAGTCCTGCTGACCACGGGCCCATTGGAGGCCTTGTTGGACGCTAGCCCCCAGGCGGCCCTGAGACTGCAATTCACGGTCAGGATGGTAGAGGCCCCAGGCCAGAAGGCAGGGGTCCGCGTGCCGCCTGTGACGTTGACCATAAACAGACCTGCCGTTGAGCTGACCGCAGAGGGCCTTAAGGATCGGCATCAAAGGCTTGCTAGGGCAGATCTGACAGAGGCGATCGCGACCAGCAGGCTGTTTGTTGGGCTGCTAAAGGAACAACACGCCATGGTAACTGGTGCTATCCGGTACAGGTTCAGGTTTTCCGAATGGCTGCCGCAGATGCTCAGAGATGCGCTGTTGAAGGAACCAGGTCTCTTGACCAGCCAGGATCCGAAGGCATGGGAGTTGAAGGTGCATACATTGGCGTATCTATCAGGGCTGGACATGGATCTGGACATCGCGAGGGCTGCAGGGGAATGCCTCAGCGACCAGGCATGGCCTGTCAGACTCATGGCCATGTACATACTGGCTCGGCAGGATGGTGGCTTCCAGCAGGTCCTGAGATGGGCAGCAAGATACGACCTCCACCCATTGGTTAGGCAGACTGCAGGGCTTCTTGCCGGTCCCCAGGTGCCTTAGGCATGCCAGGCAAGGGCAGCAAAAAAGACTTGTAAATGGCGGGCCTTTCGCTAGCATCCGCTAACCATGTACAAGAAGGTGGCATTTTGAAAGGGATTCTATGCCAGCAAAGGTTGACCCGAGCAAGTGCACAGGTTGCCAGACGTGTGTAGGCGAATGCCCGAGTGAGGCCATCAGCATGGTTGGCGGAAAGGCAAAGGTGGACCCCAACACATGCGTAGACTGCGGGGTATGCGTAGATAGCTGCCCTGTAGAGGCAATAACGCTTCAGTAAGTGATCGTTCAGGTGGCCCCATCGTCTAGGCAGGTCTAGGACATCGGGTTTTCAACCCGGCAACAGGGGTTCGAATCCCCTTGGGGCTATTTGGATGATACCGTGACCTGGGGCGGCAAGAGGTAATTAGGGACCAGCCTCAGTGGGTCTTCGTACAAACCTGCGGCTGCCTTGAGCCTACCTAGCTTGAAGACGTTGATGGCACTCGGGGCCCAGTACTCAGGATCCATTACCTCCATCCTGGGCCCTTCGAACAGGTGCCTGTAGTACAGCAGCCCATCGCCTACCAGGCATGCAGGTCTTCCAATATCCTCGATGAACTGACGGATCGCCTGCGCGGTGGCTACCGTATCTGGGATCACCTTAGCCAGGCCAGGGATTGGCTGTGGGCCGGTCTTACCTGGAGGGGCCGAAAGATAACCTGCGGCAAAGAATCGGTTCATCTTAGCATCCAATACAGGTACGAGCAGCCGATCCTCGAGTTGATCTACAGGGACATTGGCCGCTATGACGTCCAGTGTATCTACTGCCACGATCCTAGCGCCGAGTGCCAGATGCATGGTCTTTGCCATGGTCACTGCCATCCTTATACCCGTAAAGCTGCCAGGGCCGCTGGCTATGTAGACCTGCCTGATCTGATCCGGCCTAGCTGCCAACTGCCTGAGCATGGCCCTGACCGTTGGCAGCAATTCGCTATTGTGCCTGAGCTGTCCGGAGAAGGGCCTGAATGCGAGGACCCCACGAGCATCTGCAATGGCCGCAGAGCCGGTCCTGCTGGAGGTCTCAACCGCCAGGATCAGGTCCTTGGTATCATCTGTCAGGTTGTGGCTAGTCATGGCTTTATGCGGATCCAGATCGTCAGAGCCCAACTATTATAGGTCTGATCAGGGGTAGGCCCAGATTTGACTTGAAAGATGCATATCCATTATGCTACAGTACTATAGGACAACCAACCCGCACCTAAGTGGAGGTTGAAGTACGTTACGTACAGGGTGACATAGGTATTCCAACAAGGCTTTGTAATTGTAGGCAGGAGGTTAGCTTTGGGCAAGCGAAGGTTTGCGCGCCGGATTGGTTACAGGGGGTCCCTGTCGGCTGGAAGGATGGCCGCGTTCATCCTTGTTCTCCTCACCCAGGTCCTGCTTTGTTTCGGGCCGGCATATGCGGGCCAGTCTACGGAGGACCGCACTAAGGGGCCTGTGGTCAGATACCTGATGGACACTGGTACGAAGCAGTACCAGCGCGGCTTCTATGAGGAGGCCGAGAAGACATTCCTGCAGGCCCAGGCCTATCAGCAGTATTTGAACGATCGAGAGCGGCAGAGGCTCAATGACCTACTCAAACAGGCCCACGATGCGGCAGAGGCTCGCAAGCAGGCCTTGGACCAGCTCAGGACGGCAGAGGAACTCCTGGCACAGAACAGACCAGCCCAGGCAAGGGACCTGCTCTTGCCCCTGAAGGACCATAAGTTCCTGTCGGCAGCAGAACGCAAGCGGGTCGGTGACCTGTTGTTGCAGGTCAATAATGCCACTGGGCCGGAGTCGGTCGTCCAGGGCATCAGACAGGCCAGCCCATTCGGCCAGGGTGCTGCGGTCGTGTCCGCCACTGTCGGGCCAGCCATAGCACAGGACAGCAATGCAACCGATGTGAATGCTGCCTCGCCGGCGCTGACCCCAGTGGCGGCACAGGCAGAGCTTGGAGCCGGCCAGGGCAGCCTCATGGACGAGGTCATCCGCAGGCAGGCGGTCATACGCGATCATATCAGGGCCGTTGTGAGCAGTACGAGGGTTGCGGTAGAGGATGCAGCCAATACCGGCAGGTTCGAGGCTGCCGAGGCATCCCTTACCCAGGCAAGGTCGCTTGTCGAGTCCAATAGGCTCTACCTGGGCCAGCAGCTAGCCCAATACTACGACGGTCAATTGCAAGAGATGGCCAAGTCTCTGGCAGATGCCAGGCAGCGTTATCAGTGGCAGCAGGATCAGCAACGCAGGGCTGAGTCTGTGCAGACTGAGCTTCGCCTGCGGCAGCAGCAGGAGATAGACAAGCAGAAGGCGATTATCGAACTGATGGAGCGTGCAAAGCTCTACCTAGAGCAACAGAGGTTCGACCAGGCCATGGCCCAGGTGGAGGCGGTGCTTGCAAGAGATCCTACCAACGAGGAGGCACTCCGCCTGCGGCAGAAGATCGCCGATACACGTCAGCTCCGCTTGCAGATGGAGCTGGACAGGGAGAACAGGCAGCAGAGGGCAGATAACACCTTGAGGGTACAGGAGGCACAGATCCCGTACGCAGACGAGGTCACCTATCCAAAGGATTGGAAGGAGCTGAATGAAAAGGCCACCAGGCAGCCCGATAGACCGGTAGAACTAGACCCAGCGAATATGGAGGTCTATCGGCAACTAGATCAGGTCGTTGACCTTTCGGCATTCAATCAACTGATGCCCCTGAGCGAGGCATTCGACAGGATCCGCAACGCAGTCCAACCTCCTTTGAAGATCGTGGTGCTCTGGAACGACCTTAGGGATAACGCCGAGCTCGATCCGACCACACCTATAGGTATGGACCCATTGCCTGAGGTCCGCCTAGGCACGGCCCTGGAGAGCCTTTTGGCAGCGGTCTCTAGCAGCCTCATCCAGATGGGCTACCCACCCCTAGGGTACTTGGTGGATGGGGGCATAATAAGGGTTGCAACCGTCCAGTCCCTGCCTAAGAAGATGGAGACCAGGATCTACGACGTCAGCGATCTGATAACAGAACAGAGCGCAATGATGCCCATGACCGGGTTCATGACCATGCAAAGGCTTTACATGGCAGAGTCGCTCTTTAGCCAAGGTTCCAACCTCGCCGGCCAGGTCATATCCGGTACCACAGGCGGTGCTGGTGGTCCGCAAGGTGGTGGCGGTGGTATCGGTGGATTAGGAGGGACAAGAGGTGGTGCCTACGCTGGCGGCTATGGGGGCTACGGTGGCGGCTATGGGGGCATGGGGATGATGGGCGGCTACGGTGGCATGGGGATGATGGGCGGCTACGGTGGCATGGGGATGATGGGTGGCTATGGCATGATGGGCGGCATGATGCCAGGTATGGGCTATGGCATGATGGGCGGCATGATGCCAGGTATGGGCTATGGCATGGGCGGCTACGGAATGGGTGGATATGGCATGGGTGGATACGGCATGGGTGGTTACGGAGGGATGGGTGGTTACGGCGGCATGGGTGGCTACCGAATGACCTTCCCTGACATGTCTATGCTGGCACAGTTGATCGAGAACACCGTAGAGCCGGATAGCTGGTACGAGACCAGCGAGTACGGTCAAGGGACTATAGTGCCATACCCAGTCAGCATGATGGGCCAGATGCCAAAGAGACTGGTCATCACCAATACACGCGAGGCCCATAAGCAGATAGAGCAGTTGTTGGATGAGCTTCGCAAGTCCCTGGGTCCACAGGTCTCTATCGAGGCCAGATTCCTGACCGTGAGCAAGTCGTTCATGGAGGAGATAGGCCTGGATATGGACATGTCTATCAATATCGGCGGCAGGTGGGGTCGGGCCACCATATTCCAGGACAACAGTGGCTCGAGGCCTGCTGCGACGGAGGTGCCTGGAAGTATGGGCAATGTGGCAACCTCTCTGCTTGCGCAGGGTCAGTATGGTACGGTCCTGGACGACCTACAGGTCCAGTACCTGCTGAGGGCCACACAGGCCCGCAGCGACACCAAGACGCTCAGTGCACCTAGGGCAACGGTGATGAGCGGAGAGCCAGCGTTATTCAACCTGGCCAGCTCATTCCAGTTTGCGCTGCCACCTGAGACCTCGTTCGGTTATCAGCCTGGTCTGGCCATAGGTGCGACCGGTACTCAGACCACATTCACGCCACAGTACACCACGGTCGTCACTGGCAATAGCCTGCAGATCACACCAACCATCAGCAAGGACAAGAAGCATGTCCTGCTGACCATAGACGTGATCAGGGCAAGGTTGGTCGGTATCAGGGAGCAGGATGTAGAGACAATAGCACCAGGTGCTACAGGTCAAAACGAGGTGGTCAGGTTCCGCGTGCAGACACCAGAAACAGAGGCAGCGGAGTTGTCTACCCGCGTGATGGTCCCAGATGGGGGCACGCTCTTGCTGGGAGGCCAGACGGTCACTACCGAGAGCGAGAAGGAGACTGGGGTCCCGGTCCTGAGCAAGATCCCGATCCTAGGCAGGGCATTCACCAGCCAGAGCAAGGTGAAGGACCAAGAGATGTTACTCTTGCTCGTAAAGCCGAGGATCATACTGATGCATGAGCGGGACCAGGAGGCCTTGGCAGAGGCGGAGGCAAGGGCATCACACCCATTCTAGCTGGGGATGAGGCTGATCGTGCAACATGAGATGGACTTGGGCAACGGAGGTCTGATCAGGAGCCGAGATATGCGGTGGCAAATCAGGGCGTTTGTCGTCTTTGGTCTGTTGTTTATCTGTGTCGGTCAACGCACGGCCATGACCGAGCCACTGGCGTCGCCATTGGCAGCGGTCGTGGAGGATACAGGTGCCTACAAACCTGGATCGGTCATGGTCAGGTTTGTGGACCCGCTACGTGTTGCACCTACAGACCGGCCCTGGACAGGGCCGCGGACACGCATCTCGATCCAGGCGATCGTGGCGGATAGGATACTGCCTGGCTCTGTGATCAGCCGCGATCTGGGTTCTGTGGTACCTGGGCTTGTCTGCATAAGGCTCCCAGCAGGCGTCAGCGTGCAGGAGGCAGTTGCGATCTTCAACAGCTCGCCATATGTTGTCTATGCAGAGCCGAATTACAAACTCAGGCTTGCCTACTTTCCTAGGGATGCATGGTTCGATAGCCAGTGGGCCCTGCACAATACAGGTCAATCCATAAGGATCCCTGGCCAGATGGGACAGTACCTGCCGCCAGGTCTGCCTGGCGCGGACATCAATGCCCCCGAGGGCTGGGACCTGATGGGAAAGGGCAAGGAGGGCGATGCCTCCAAGGTCTTTGTGGCGGTGCTCGATACAGGAGTGGATTATAATCACCCTGACCTGCAGCCCAACCTCTGGTCAGAGACCATCTCGCTGATACCAGCGGACACGAACCTGGCGGACCCGAACTTCAATCCTAACGACCCCAACTTCCTTTATACGAGCTATGGTGCGGACTACGTAGACGACCCACCTGCAGACATCATCGACCCACAGGGCAATCCTTACAGTTACGATCCGAACGTGATGGACACTCATTACCACGGCACCGCTGTAGCGGGCATCATAGGTGCTACGTGGGATAACACTGGTATAGCCGGCGTATGCAAGAACGTCAAGATCGTTACGGTCCGTATCACGGACGGCAACGAGATCAACATGGATACTGCCGTCGCAGGCTTTGCCTTTGCCCTGAGTTTTGGCTACAACGCACCCAAGAACAAGGCCCACATAATAAACTGTTCATGGGGCACGCAGAGCTGGCCCCAGAGCCTTTACAGTGCGATCGCCAGTGCACCTGACGTGTTGGTGGTGGCTGCAGCAGGGAATATGTTCGATGACCCCAACGTCCCTGCAACCGATATGGATTCGCAGCCATTCTACCCGGCAGGTTTCGGCAGTGCCGCAGGTGCGCGTATGAGAGGGGCAGACCCTCTGCCGAATGTGATCTCAGTGATGGCCACAGACAGGTTCGACCAACCTGCATCGTATTCGAACTGGGGTCCGAGGACCGTGCACATAGGTGCACCTGGTGACGCGATTATCACACTGGTACCGGTCCTGGGCACACCAGCCCTCACTGCTGATGGCATACCTGCCATTGTTGGTACGCCTGAGTCTGAGGGCGTAGGCTTGGTCAGCGGTACTTCTTATGCAGCGCCGCACGTGACAGGTGCGTGTGCATTGGCACTGGCGATCAATCCCAATCTGACCCCTGTCAGGATCCGCTATCTCATAACACACCCTGACGCCGTGGATCCGGTGTTGCCAGGGCTCTGTACATCAGGTGGTCGGCTGAACCTGGCCAAGTTCCTGAAGTTGGTGCCAGCAGGAAAGGTCAGGAACCTTAGGACAGGCAAGGACTATACCGGCCTGACACCTATAACAGACGCGATAAAGGAGGCCGCAACGGGTGATGAACTGGTGGCAGACGCCAATCATTTCTATGCAGAGCCGACCATAAACTTTGGCGGAAAGCTGATCAAACTACGCAGTGGCGACCTTGACGCAAAGCCTATAGGTGCTCCATCACCAACGGATACGATCATCAGCTATTACGACCAGAGGCAGGCAGAGGCAGGCCAGGTGATCGTTCCAACCCAGCCGACGGTATTGTTTGCGAACAACGAGAACGAGCGGGCGATACTCGAGGGCTTTACCATCCAGGATGGCGCGCCAGGTATCCAGATAGGCCAGGTCGTCATTCAGAACAAGAAGGAGGTCCTGAAGGTATCATCGCCCCAGATCGTCAACTGTATCGTCACCAAGAACAAGGTCAGCGGCGGTATCATCTGCCTTGGCGGAAATGCAGCCATCCTCGACTGCAAAGTGGTCGATAACATCGCAGCCACCTCCGGCGGTGGTATATACGTAAGTAGGGGCGCAAGCATACAGATTACCCGCTGTTCGGTGTCGAGAAATGTGGCAACGGATGGCTGGGGAGGCGGTATATGCCTGGATGAGGGCAGTGCACAGATCCGCACCACAAAGGTCCTTTCCAACCAGGCCAGGTGGTATGGCGGCGGAATATACCTGTACAGGGCCCAGGGTCCGATCGTGGACTGCAACGTGACAGGCAACTACTCATACATAGATGGTGGTGGTATCTATTGGGAAGGGGCCGAGGCACCTGTAGACCTGAGCGATACCATCATCGCTGCGAACAGGGCATTCTACGCTGGAGGTGGTATAGGCTGCATCGGCACTGCAGGTAGGATCAGCAACTGCCTGCTGGCTGAGAACGTCAGCGAGGGGACAAATGGCGGTGCCCTGCACGTCCGATCCAGTATATTGGATCTGGGCAACTGCACATTCGCCCGCAATCACTGCCTGCCGTGGAAAAGCCGTGGGGGGGCGATCTATCAGGAGGATCGATCTACACTGCAGATCAAGGACAGCATATTCTATGACAACAACGATACGGCTATAGCACACGGGGATACGGGTTCTGCAACGCGTATCTCCTATTGCCTGTTCTATGCCAATGCACAGGGTGATTTCAGGAGGGCAGGCCAGAACTACCTGATCACAGACCCTGCCATACAGTCGGTGGTGGCTGGCAACAACAACATCGCTGCTGACCCTAGGTTCGTCAGGGGAAGGCTCGGCAATTACTACCTGAGCAACTGGAATGCCGGACAGATCCTGGACCTCCGGGGCAGGCCCATAGACCCGGACATCACACCTGGTTCTCAGCCTTCCGATGCGAACAGCCCTGCCATCGACGCAGGCAGTGACATGGCATCGGCCCTGGGCATGGACCAGTTCTCTACACGCACGGACAATGAGAAGGATACAGGCAGGGTGGATATAGGCTTCCACTACAACGATCCGCAAGAAAACCTGTCCTTCATGGTCCTGCCAGTGGTTACACCAAAGGGCAAGGCGGACGTGACCCCTATGGCAGAGTTCTTCAAGGAGTTCTCGCAGGTACTGATCAAGGTTACAGTAACTGACCCAGCATATCAGTTGGCTGGGTGGAAGGGTACAGACAATGATGCAAAGCTGGACCTCGATCCAAATGGCCTTGTTGCCCCATTCCAGTGGAACGTGTTGACGGTGGTCAGGCCATCACAGTTGGATTATATCCAGGTGGATGTAAAGCTCGAGAGCAAGATGGTGGAGCTTCGGGCAAGGGTCACTGGTGCCACGACTGCAGGGGAGATCTCACCTGAGCGGGTGATGGTAAGGAGGGGTCAGACGGTGCCGGTCTCGGTCTTGCTAAAGGACAAGAACTACGCCATACGTTGGACTGGTACCAATGATGACCTGTCCCAGGAGTTCATCAATACCGTTACCATGGCCCCGCCATATGCAACCGACCCGAGGGGCAGGGACTACAAGGAGGTGATCGCCTACCTCTACAGGCCGAGGACGATCATACTTGGGCCTGGTGGTATCGATTACAGTATTATCGACGGGGCCAGTGAAGGGGATGTGGTGATCATACCTGCTGGCACACATACCGCATCGCCTCGGGTCCAGACCTTGGTGATCGACAAGGGCATCACCATAACAGGCCCCAACCCGGATAGCCCAGACACAACCGCTAGTACCGTCGTTAAAAATTACCAGCTGGTCATAACCAATTCACATGTGGTCATTGAGGGCCTGACATTTATTGATCAATCCAAGATATACATACAAGGATGTTCACCAACCATAAGGAATTGTAGATTCATAGACTGCTACAAGTGGGCTGGCGACGGGCTGAATACTACCCCGGAGCCGGACGACGGGCCAGACGGCGGATCCGCAGTGGGCGGTGCTATAGAGATAACAGGCCTAGGTGATACCAGGCCGAAGATCCAGAATTGTCTATTCTCTGGCTGCTTTGTCAGGGGTGGCAGTGGTGGTGATGGCGACAACGGCGCTGGTGGACACCCTGAAGGTTATGACGGCGGCTGGCCTGGCTTGGCCTATGGTGGGGCGGTCTATTGCAGTGGCGATGCGGATGTCTTGTTCCAGGACTGTCAGTTCGATGGCTGCTATGCCATTGGAGGAAATGGCGGTGATGGTGGAAATGGCGCACCGGACGCACATGGTGGCCGCGGCGGCGGCTGGACCTGGCCACCTTCATATGAGACCGGCCCCGGGACCACGAACAGCATGAGGGATTGGTCTTGGTGGGACGGCTGGGAGTATGGCCCGTATAGTGAATACTGGAAGTATAGTGGCTACGGTGGGGCGGTGTGCTTCGAGGCTGGATCGCGTGCCAAGTTCATTAACTGCAACTTCAATAAGAATTCCACTGCTGGTGGCCTGACAGGCCTGGGCTCAGCGGTCGACTTGGACGATCCACTACCTGCCAGGAGGCTGAGGATAAACAACTTTGGCGGTGCTGTCTACGCAGACGAGGGCTGCCAACTGGAGTTTGTGGACTGCAACCTGGCCTATAACGACGCCAATGTGGCCCTGGAGCCTGGCGCTAGCTTTGCCGGGCCCAATGAGCCGCACGACATCCTTGTGAGCCTGGGTGGTTCCATTGCGGTCGAGGACAACTGTGTCCTAAAGATGAGCAATTGTAGGCTTGTAGGTTCTAGGGCGACCATGGGTGGGGCCATATATGCAAGGAATGCCCAGGTCATCCTAGACCAGGTCCATATGGAAAGGAACGATGCCTACTTAGGTGGGGCCTTGTTCACTACAGACTGCAGGGGTTCTATCAACGGATCTAGGTTCGTGGAGAACAGGGCAGAATTCGTCTTGGATCTGGTACCTAGCGCTGCCGACCCGAATGTGCTTACACCTGTGTTTGACCCAGGGGTCCTGTTATTGCAGGGCGGTGGGTACTACAGCGAGTCCTCGCCTATGCCTATACGTGACTCGGTCTTTACCAACAACTTTGCCATGTCTTCTGGTGGTGGGGTCTACTATAGTGCGAACAATCCCGTACCTGATGGCGATATGTCCATCCTTCATAACTGCCTGCTGACCGGCAATGTGGCAAACCGTGATGGAGGGGCCGTATCTGCCAATTGGTATGTCAAGCTGAAGGTCTCCAACTGCACAATCATGGAGAACAAGACCACTGGGTCATTCGGCAATGGATCGGGGTTGGGCGGAGGCATATATGCTGGCTATGCCAGCGATGTCGAGGTGGTAGATAGTATCCTTTGGAAGAACATCGGGCCCGATGGTGCGCAGGTGGCAGTGAGCAATGGATTCGATTTTGGCGGCAGGCCATCCAGGCTGACCATGACGCACAGTGTGGTAGGGCCTGCGTACGATCCAAACGGATTCGATACATTAGGCCTTTCGATGGCAGGTTCCGCCAATCCGGCAAGGCCTTCAGGCAAGCTGGTTGAGGGCCAGACCATCTACAGCCAGTTCGATGCAGGCCAGGCCATGGTCAATGTCCTGGTCTCTGTTCAGGACGATACTGGCCTTCGGGCCGCGACCAGGTGGGGAGACCCGCAGTCGGAGGCAAAGCTGAGGGCAGAGATGGCCAGGCGCCAACAGCAGGTCATTGCAAGGATGAACCCTGCTGACATGCAGGTCAGGTATACATATCAGAACATACCGGTCTTCTCCTGCGCGGTGACTAGGTCGGGGCTTGCCAGGCTCTTAGAGGACCAGATGGTCGTGAGCATAGAGCCTGTGAGGGTCAAGCGGGTCCAGTTGAGGCAGGCCCTATCGCTAGGCAACGCGATGGAGATAAGGAATATCTACAATGGCGATGGGGTGGGCATTGCCGTTGTGGACACCGGTGTGGACTATAGGCATCCTAAGCTCGGGGCCGGTTCCTTCCCTAATGCGAAGGTGATAGGTGGATACGATACAGGGGATAACGACCCGGATCCGTTACCTACCGGTAACGACGCACACGGCACCTGTGTGGCTGGGATCGCCGCAGGTAATCCTGGTGACTTCGCGGATTATGTAGGTGGCGTTGCACCTGGTGCAGGTATCTATGCGCTCAAGGCTGCAGCGGATGCCACCCCAGGTACCTTCCTGGACGATGCCATCATCGCTGCATGGGATTGGTGCATAACGCATCGGAACGACAACCCGAGGTATCCGATAAAGGTCATCACCAATAGCCTTGCCGGAGGTAGTTACAGCTCCAGGGCAGCCGCAGATTCAGCCAATCCTGCATACGCCCAGGCGGCCAAGGCATGTGCTGGCGCAGGCATTGTCGTATTGGCTGCTGCTGGTAACAACGGTACGGTAGGCGGTCTTGCTGCACCTGCTGCAGTGTCCAATGTGATCGCGGTAGGTGCGGTATATGATACCACCGATCGTGTGCCTTCCTATTCGAATAGCGCGGCCTTCCTTGATCTGCTAGCACCAGCAGACCCGATCTATACCACCGATATCGTAGGTCAAAGGGGTTATGACCGTAGCGACTATTACGCAAACTTCAATGGCACATCTGCTGCATGCCCATTCGTGGCAGGTGCCATCGCCTGCCTGCAGTCTGCTGCATGGCAGAGGCTACATAGGTATCTAACCCCTGCAGAGGTCCTTGCGATATTGCGATATACCGGCGACCCAGTAACGGACATCAAGTCCAATATCGCTACGCCCAGGGTGAACCTCGCTGCAGCGATCACAGGTCCATGGGGTCCGCCTATCCGCATAGAGAAGGGATGCGAGGTCAATAGGTTCGTGGCCTCTACCTCCGCTAATTACGACAGTTGGGATCCTGTTTGGGATCCTGCAAGTGGCAACATCGTTGCAGACCCACTCTTGGTCGAAGGCTATTATCTAAGCCACATAGCAGCAGGTCAGGCGGTAGACAGCCCGTGCATAGATGCAGGTAGCCTCGATGTCAATGATCCAAACGTGTTGCTTGCGGACTACACCACCAGTACCGATGGCCGCAAGGACACAGGGCCTGTAGACATAGGTTATCACTATGTAAAGGGCCTGACCGCCTACAGGCTCGCTGCAGCGGTCTTACCAGATCCTATAGACGGGCTTACTCACGGGACCGTCAAGCCCACATCCGCGGTCGTGTACGAAGGCCGCGGCAGCAATGTGGTCGTATTGCATGCATATCCTGACCAGGGTTACAAGGTGAAGGGTTGGACGGGCACGGACGACGATACATCCACCGCATTGATCAACAGGGTCACGATCACAAAGGATACGTATGTAACGGTCCAGTTCGAGAAGGCGGCCCAGTACATGTTCAAGCTGGTGGTCAAGCCTAGCAAGGATGGCCAGGTACACGGCCAGGTACGTGGCGAGGTCCTGGACCCGGACGGCGAGCCAAATGTCATTGATATCAGCAAGCCGGTCCTTGTGTATGACGGCACGGTCTTGAGGCTCACGGCGATCCCAGATCCTAAGCACGAGCTGACTGGTTGGACAGGCACAGACGATGATACCACATTGGCATTGGTAAAGACCGCTACCATCAAGGGCAAGGACCTGACCGTAGCGGTCCAATTCGAGGCAAAGGTCGTCAGGACATTGAGCGTGCCAGGGCAGTATCCGACGATCCAAAAGGCCATAGAGGCTGCCAAGGATGGCGATACCATCGTGGTGGACCCTGGTACCTATTATGGCGCAGATAGCGCTTATTCCAGTTTTGTCTTNATGATAGACAAGTCCATCACGATCTCCTCCCGCAACCCAGAGGACCCGTGTTGTGTCGCATCCACGATCATCGATGGTTATGCNACGATGAACGATTGGCACAACCTCGGCGTGATCTTCGGGCCGAATGCCGGCAGGGAGACCGTCTTGAATGGATTTACGATCCAGAACTGCGGCGGTGTGGCAGCGGATGGTGACGACGGCGCAAGGGACGCCAACCACCCGGATGGCTATGATGGCGAGCCGCTTTATGGTGCTGGGATACTGGTATATACCGGTGCGAAACCGGTGATAAAGAACTGTGTGATCCGCAACAACACAGTGGTTGGCGGAAATGGTGGCAACGGCGTAGGTGCCACTGCAACGCAGAACGCAGGCCGCGGCGGCTGGGCCGGCTACGCATGGGGTGGCGGTGTTTACATCATGCCTTCCGATCCGGCCACTGGTCAGGTCACCAGTCCATTGTTCATCAATTGCACCTTCGAGGGCAACTGGGCCATCGGAGGCGATGGCGGCAATGGCGGTAACGGCCAGGAGGATGGAGGCCTGCCAAACTATGGTGGCAACTACACGCCGCCTAGCAGGCTGTTCATCGACCCGAACGGTTTAAGTGCTACCCAAGCAAGTCAGGACCTCTGGCAGGTCTGGGGCTACATGGGCGACTACAGATGGTACTCAGGCTACGGCGGGGCGGTCTTCTGCGACAAGTCCAGCCAGGCCGAGTTCATCAGATGCACATTCAGGGACAACCACGCTGTAGGCGGGATGAGCGGCGTAGGTGGCCAGCAGCCTCCTGACAACCGGAATATCGAGCCACTGATCGCCTATGAGATACCAAGTTATGGCGGTGCGGTCTATTGTGCCAGCCAGGCCCAGGTCCGGTTCGAGCGGTGCAACTTCCAAGGCAACACCAGCTCTCAGACCCCAGAAGGTACGGATCCCAACCATACCATCACTCCATACCTTGGCCATGGCGGTAATGTCGCTGCCGAACAGGGCGCAAGGGTGGAGTTCGTGGACTGCAACATCATGGACGGATTTGCACATACAGGTGGCGGTATCTACGTAGGTGATGCATACGTCCGAATCGCTGACAGCAACCTTGCAGGCAATACCGCACTGAGGGGTGGTGGGCTATTCGGTATGGGCGGGGATCTGCGGATCGAGGACTGCAACGTGATCTTCAACCTAGCCGTCAGCGATGTCAACGATGCCAATGCCGCCTCCGGCCTTGGGGCCGGTGGTGGCCTGATGCTCGTACAAGGCTCGCCAGTGGTACGGAATACCCTGTTCTCTGGCAACGTGGCCAGCGGGTCTGGAGGCGCTATCTACCTGAGGGGCCAGGGCGATCCTACCATATTCAACTGCCTGTTCACCTACAATGCAGCAGGCAGGGATGGCGGTGCGATCTCGAATAACTGGATGGTCAATACAAGGATTGGCAGCAGCACCTTCGTAGGCAATAGTGCAGGAGGCCTGACCAACCAGGTCACCGACGCAGGGATCGGCGGCGCGGTATTCTGCGGCAATGAGGGCGTCTGCAACATCCTTGACAGCATCCTCTGGCAGAATGTGGCACGAAGGGGAGCCCAGATCGCAGTGGGTAGCGGTTTCGAACTGGATCGCCGCTGTGGCAGGGTGTATGTGGCATACAGCGACTTTGCAGTCGGGCCGAATGATGTGTACATAGACAAAGGTTGCACACTCCAGCAGGGCGACGGTGTCATCCACAAGGATCCGTTGTTTGTGGCAGGGCCGCTGGGTCCATATTATCTCAGTCAGGCATCTGCAGGTCAGGATCAGACCAGCCCATGCGTCAATGCCGGCAGCGACGTGGCCGGTGTGATCGGGCTATCTAGCTTCACCACCTCTACCAATGGCGGGCCAGACATCAGGCATGTGGACATTGGTTACCACTACAGGATACTGCAGCCATGCAAGTTCTGCGACGCGGTCTTCGATGGGCTGATAGATCTGCACGACTATGCGGTCTTGGCAGGGCAATGGCTGCGGACTGGCTGCAACGAGCAGAACAACTGGTGCGGCGGTGCAGATATTACGTTTGATGGCTCTGTCAACTACGTGGACCTGTCGAGGATCGCAGAGTGCTGGCTCGTCGCAGACACGGTTCCACCCATGCCAGATCCGCCTGTATGGCTGTCGAAGCCCAGACGCGGTGGGTTGTTGGTGAACACGATCACCATGGAGGCAAGACAGGCCACTGATGCATGGGGCTGGGACGTGGAGTACCTGTTTGACTGCCTGACAGGCCCAGGCCACGACGGCGATTGGCAGAGGTCTGCAGTGTACCAGGACAACCTGCCTACAGATGCCGCTGCCACTTACAGGTTCAAGGTCCGCGATGAGCTCGGCAACGAGACAGGATGGTCAGAGGTGGCCTACGTAGGTCCAGTAAGTGCNGTCTGCGAGCCGCCAGCAGGACCTCTGAGCCTGACGGTGTTGGTGGTGGATCCATGCTCTATCACGGTCTTGGGTGGCAGGCTCAACGACCCGGACGGCGTAGAGTACTTCTTTGACATAGACAGCCCGGACGTCAACGACAGTGGCTGGATCGGCATAGACCCCAATTACAGTAATGATGCACCTGGGTATCGCTTTGCAGGGCTCAAGCCTGGTACCACTTACCGGATCAGGTACAAGGCAAGGGACCTGGGCACGCTCGTCTGTCCGGCCATGGAGACCGCCTGGTCGCAGTGGCTGGTGGTCACCACACCTGCCGGTCCCGAGCGGAATCCGCCGCAGCCCAATCCGATGCAATGGGATACTGCGGATGACCCCAATGGCCCTGCCGGATGGGGAGGCAGGCCCTTCGAGGTATACGTGCCTGCGTCCTTCGGCTGGGCTGCGAGGATGACCGCGATCCAGGCCACAGACGATAGTGGTTATGTCGAGTACTTCTTCGACTGTGTAAGCAGCGTCTCAGCCTGGGACAAGGGCTATGACAGTGGATGGACCACAGAAAGGACCTATCAGGTCCTGATCGGCACGAGGCCCAGCCTGTTCGACATTCGCTTCAGGGTCAAGGCCAGGGATGCATATGGCAACGAGACCGGCTGGTCGGAGCTGGTAAAGGTGGTCCCTCCTACAGGGCCGTAACCTTAGACGTGCATATCTGGATTCCGAGCGGCCGTGGCGTCCTGTCACGGCCGCTTGCATATCCACGCCCCATGCCTATAATGGCTGCACCTGCCTTGATCTGCGACAGGTATCCTTGGATTTGGGAGGTGTTGGACGATGGGCCTGATGCTGCAAAGGAATGCCCTGGTCAAGTTTGGCCTTGTGATCCTATTGGTCTTGGCCATCCATGCACGAGGTCAGGACATTGCCGATTTTTCAAAGAGGCTGACCGAATTCAGGCTGGACAATGGCCTTACCGTGATAGTCTATACCAGGCCTCAGGCACCTGTGGCTGCGCTACTGACGTTTGCCAAGGTTGGGGCGGTAGATGAGCAGAGGGGTAAGACCGGCCTTGCGCACCTATTCGAGCACATGGCGTTCAAGGGTACGACCACCATAGGGACGAGGGATTACCGGGCCGAGGCCAGGGCCATCGAGCGGATCGATGCGATCTTCGACCAGATCCAGGTGGAGATGGCCAAGCCACAGGCGGATCCAAATCGGATTTCGCGATTGGAAATGGAATTCGAGAAGGCACAGGCCCAGGCACAGGCATATCTGGTCCACGATGAGTTCGAGCAGATACTGCTGAGGGCAGGGGGCTCAGGTCTGAATGCTGGCACTGGCAGCGACTACACCATGTACTTCGTGAACCTGCCTGCCAACAAGGTCGAGCTTTGGATGGCGTTGGAGTCCGATAGGTTCTACCAGCCCGTGCTGAGGGAGTTCTACAAGGAGAAGGCGGTGGTGATGGAAGAGAGGAGGCTGAGGGTTGAGAACGACCCGATGGGCCGACTGTTCGAGGAGTTCCTGGCCACTGCATTTAAGGCCCATCCTTACGGTACGGAGGTCATAGGCCATATGAGCGACCTCCGCTCCATAAGCCGCAGGGATGCAGAGGACTTCTTCAGGACCCACTATGGTCCAGAGTCTCTGACGGTGACGATCGTAGGCGATGTCGATCCTGACAAGGTCAGGACCATGGCCACGAGGTACTTTGGCAGATTGAGGCCTGCCGGTGGCCGGAAAGGCCATATCACCGAGGAGCCGCCCCAGTTAGGGCCGAGGAAGGTGATCGTGCATGACGTTGCCCAGCCAGTGGTCCTGATGGGCTTCCACAGGCCTGGGATAAACCATCCCGATAGCGCAGTATACCAGGCCATAGCCGACATCGTGGGCGAGGGCCGCACCGCCAGGATCTACACGTCCCTGGTCAAGCAGAGGCGGATCGCCATGGACGCAGCAGTGATGGATTCGGTGCCTGGGGAGCGTTACCCATGTCTTTTCGTATTCTATGCACTGCCAGCTAAGGGCTGCACCAACCAACAGTGCGAGCAGGCCATATGGGAACAAATCGAAAGACTCAAGGTCGAACCTGTCAGTCAGGACGAGCTGCAGAAGGCAAGGACAAGGGCCAGGGCTACACTGATACGGCAGCTCGGCTCCAATATGGGGCTTGCCCGCAACCTTGCATACTTTCAGGTCATCACAGGTGATTGGCGGAACCTCTTTAGGCAATTGGNCAGGATCCAGAAGGTCACTGCTGAGGACATAATCCGGGTATCCCGGCAGACCTTTTCCGAGGGCAATTGCACCACCGCGTACCTAGAGACCATTTCGGGGCGGACAAAGGAGTCCGATCTATGTACAGGCCAAGGAAGCTAGATCTTTGTTCGGCATTGGTGTGCTGTTTTACTGCGGCGGTCCTGCAGTGTGGTTGCGCTAGGCCGCACCAGGGCCCTTATCAGCATCTGGCCTCCCAAAGGCTGGGTCAGATCAGGATGCCTCATGTGGAGCGTCTGACGCTCAAGAACGGCATGAGGCTCTTGTTGGTCGAGGATCACGAACTGCCGCTGATAAACCTGGCTGCCATGGTTCGCACCGGCAGTATCTATGATCCGCCGGAGAAGATAGGTCTGGCAGAGATCACTGCACAGGTCATGCGGACTGGTGGTACCAGCAGGATGACCGGAGATCAGATCGATGGCCTACTGGAGCAGAAGGCTGCCTCTGTCGAGGTGGGTATGGGGCTTACTGCGGCCCACATATCTGCATCGTCGCTGAGGGAGGACTTCAACGACGTCTTGTCCATCCTGGCCGACATCCTCAGGGAGCCTGCCTTCAGCCAAGAGAAGATCGATCTGGCCAAGATGCAGTTGCGTAGTGCTATAGCCAGGCGAAACGACGATCCAGGGGACGTTGCCGCTAGGGAGTTCGCAAAGCTCGTATACGGTCCTGATAGCCCCTATGCCAGGCACCCGGAGTACGCGACCATAGATCGGATCGAAAGAGAGGACCTGGTTGTGTTCCACAAGCGGTTCTTCGGGCCCAATAATATCATCTTGGCTATCTGGGGGGACTTTCAACGGGACCAGATGGTAAGGATGGTAGAGGAGGTATTCTCGGACTGGGCTGGTGTGGATGTGAATATACCGAGGCCGCCTTCTGTGGAGTATCGGTACAGGCCAACCGTCAACCTGATCAAGAGAGAGGATATAAACCAGTCCAATATCATCATGGGTCATCTGGCCTCGCGTATGGACGATCCGAACTACCATGCCCTGAATATCATGGAGAGGATATTAGGGGTGGGGTTCACTAGCAGGCTCTTCAGGAATGTCCGGTCTAGACAGGGCCTTGCATATTCGGTCTATGGTAGGTACGAGTGCCAGTTCGATCATCCTGGGCTTTTTGCGGTAGGCTGTCAGACCAAGTCGGATATGACGGTGCGTGCTATACGGGCGATGCAACAGGAGGTGGAGCGGATCACAGGCTCCCTTGTTACCGATGAGGAGCTGGCCGTAGCGAAGGAGGCCTTCTTGAATGCCTATGTGTTCAACTTCGAGTCCACCGGACAGATCGTACGGAGGCTGATGGCATACGATTACTATGGATACCCTGCTGATTTCTTAGAAAGGCTCCGGCAGGATGTGGCGAAGGTGACAAAGCAACAGATCCTGGATGCAGCAAGGACACACCTGAGACCCGACGCCGTGCAGGTCCTGGTGGTAGGAAGGCCCCAGGATTTCGATCAGGACCTAGGTACGCTGGGCCCGGTCAATCAGATCGATATCACGATCCCGCAATCACAGACCCAATAGCAAGGCCAGGAGGGACAAGTCCTGCGTTTGAGAAGCCTGCAAGAGGGGCCGGGGTAATCTTCGTCTTCATACCAATGCAAAAAAAGAAAACCCCTGCGGAGGGAGAGGGAGAGGAAAGCGAGAGAACGCAGGGGTTTTGCTGACTTGTCTCTTCAAGAACTATAATAAGCTAACGGCCGCCAATAGTCAATCCTTTGGTCTTAGGTTTTTCCTAAATCTTCATGAGCCAACTGCTCGGTACCTCCTCAACCAAGGCCTGCTTTCCCTGCAGGCCGCGTCTGCTGCACCTTCCAGTTGCCTTTGTATCAGGCTACAGTATATACCCCCTCGCGTCAACAGTTGTTCATGTGTACCTTGCTCTGCCACACGACCTTCCTGCAATACGACCACCCAGTCTGCATCCATGACCGTCGCCAGCCTGTGGGCTATGACAAAGGTCGTCCGGCCAGAGGTCAGCCTGCTAAGTGCTTGCTGTACAAGGTATTCGGATTCAGGGTCCAAGGAACTGGTCGCCTCGTCCAGGATCAGTACTGCCGGGTCCTTCAGGAAGGCCCTGGCTATGGTTATCCTCTGCCTTTGACCAGCAGAGAGGTAGCCACCCCTTTCTCCTACCTCTGTGTCGAACCCTTTGGGCAGGGCCGAGATGAAGTCCAGACAGTTGGCCATTCTCGCGGCCTCCAGCAGGTCTGCCTCTGATGCGAGGGGATTACCATACAGGATATTCTCTCTAACGGTGCCACTGAGAAGGATCGGCTCTTGCATCACGATGCCTACGTGCCTACGAAGGGACCTGACAGAGATCTGCCTTATGTCGATGCCATCCAGGGCTATGCAGCCATCCGTAACGTCATAGAAACGCAACAAAAGCCTGGCTATGGTACTCTTGCCAGATCCGCTCTGGCCTACCAGGGCGATGGTTTGGCCTGGCCTGGCGGTGATGTTGATGTCCATCAGGACCGGCTTTCCTGGCTCGTACTCGAACCAGACATGGCGAAACTCCACCATGCCTCGTACCTCACGGAGCTCCAATGCCCCAGGTCGGTCTACCACCTGCGGCGGTCGATCCATCAGATCGAATATCCTTGTCAGTGCCGCAACCCCGTTGGCCAGAACCAGGTTGAGCTCTGACAGCCGTTGGAGTGGCTGGTAAAGGGGTCCCAGGTACATGGTTATGGCCACAAGCTCGCCTAGCGTCATCCGGGCCTGGATGACACGCCAGCCGCCGAACGCGATGACCACAAGTGGGGCGATGTTGGTCAGGACCCCTGTCAGGGCCTGATTCAGGCCCTGGAGCATGATCCTGGTCATGTTGGTCTGGAAGTGACGCTGGGACCGCCTGCGAAACCTCCTTGCCTCTGTGTCCTCGCGGACGAAGGCCTGCACGATCTGGTTGGCAGCGATCCGCTCGTTCAGCAGCCCCGCCATCTGTGCCAGTTCCTCCTGGATCTGGGCGGTGACGGTCCTGATCCTGCTGCTGCAGTACCTGAAGAACCACACGTAGAAGGGGAAGCTGGCCAGGGCCACCGCGGCGGTCGGGATGTCCAGCCTGATCAGAAACCACAGGATCACACCCACGGCCACCATATCCATCCAGGTATTGGTCAGTGCGCTTCCCACCAGGTTCTGGGCAAGCTGCACGTCGCTTATGAGCCTGGAGACGAGCTGGCCGGAGCTGTTCTTGGCGAAGAACTCGCTGGACATCTGCAATAGCCTCTCGTAAAGATCGCACCTGAGGGCAAAGACCGCCTTGTGGCTGGCCTTGTCGGCACAGAGGTGCCTTATATAGACGGCAGGGCCATACACCACTACGAACAGTAGCGCAAGTCCACCTGTGCAAAGTAGGACCTGCCGCAACTGTTGGCTGGCAGTCAGATCACGATTTAGGAACACCTCGTCCAGCAGGTATCGTGTGACCTGTGGCACCAACAATGGCACGGTGAACTTGATGATCCCGCCGATGACGGCCAGGATCAATAGCCCCGTATAAGGTCTGACGTAGCCGAGAAATCTAGTGAAGTACCTCCAGGAGGATCGATTCATTTCACCCACATCCTATACGTGACAACAGACCTGGATCGCAGGCCATAACGATTATACTGCAGGTATGCCTAAGTTCCAGTGATCCCCAGCTATGGCAGGCCTATTGACACCAAGAACCTGCCTGCCTGGGGCCCGTCCCTGCGGTGGCTGGGGAATAGCTCAGGTCTGCAGGTGCTGCAGACCTCCGAGACGTAGATCTCCTGTAGACCACACGTCCTCAATGCACAGGCACAGGCCATCCATAGGTCCATGAATAGCCCTTGCGGCCTTCGCAAAAAGAACCCTTCTGCATGTGGACCTATCCCATCCAAGGCTGCAGCTAGGACGTCCTGGCCTACCTGGAAGCATTCAGGGCCTATGGATGGGCATATGCATGCCACAAGGTCCTCAGGCCTGCATCCGCACTCCAGCATGCACCTGATCAGGTTCGGGACGATCCCTGCCACCGTTGCCCTCCAGGAGGCATGGGCAAAACCGACCGCCTTGCCAGTCCTATCTGCAACCAGGACTATTGGACAGTCTCCACTCTTGGCCACAAGCAGTAAACCCCTGGACCTTGTACAAAGGCCGTCTGCCTGACCCACGAGCCCACCACCGCCCTCGATCATCAAGACCTGGCTGCCATGTACCTGTCTGAGGAATGCGAAGTCTGCCAGTCCCAGCAGGCCTGCTAGCTGGCTGGCTATGAGCTCCGTCTGATGCCTGGCCTGGTGTATGTTTGGCCCGAGCCTCGTTGTGACAAGATGACGGATCCCCAGCAGTTCCAATGCCGGGAACTGCCCGACTAGCCAGCCATTGGGGAGCCTTCTGAAGGTCAGACACCTCGATCCTTGGACAGGTTTGCTTGGGCCAGGTCGCATGCACATAGGATAAGCCGGCATTACTGACGGGCAAGCAATAAAGGCCACCGGCCCATGCCTGTTCGTGCTAGACCTGGAAAGACGGCTGTGTACTTCAAGGAGCACCTGCCGTACCGGCATAGGCCAGATGGCCTTCAAGGTAGTCTGCTGTTACTTATATCAGTCAGTGGGCAGGGATTGCTGTAGCGTTAATTGCTAGCAGCGATGCAGGATATTGCTCATTTTTGGTGCGGGATCTACCTTTTTGGTGGCTTGGCATAGGCCAGTGCAACTAACTGGATGGGGTGGATGGGCTGCGAGCTGCTGGATAGATTGCGGATCTGGATCCTGCATGCGGAGCATTCCGTTATGACCTGGATGGACGAGAGCTGCCCGAGGCGCGCCTTGAGCACAGAGCCTATGGCGTTACTTACCTGCCTGTGGCGGGCCTGCATCCCATATGTACCTGCCAGACCGCAGCAGCCTGCATCTAGCTGCTCAATGCCCTGCAGGCCAGCGGCCTTGAGTAGGCCCGGTGCCGGAGGCCGATCCCATATGGCCATACCATGGCATGGCAAGTGGTAGGCATATTCGCCTGTAATGGGGAGGTCCGGTGGTCTGAAACGGCCTCTTGCCATCAGGTCATCGAGGAAGGCCATCAGTTCCCAGGTATTGTCTGCAACGGCCCTTGCCTTGGGGTCATCGATCAGGATAGGCAACTCCTCCCTGAGCACAAGGGCAGCGGTCGGCTCGGAGACCACCACCTTCGAACCTGTCTCGACCAGGGGCCAGAGCTGCACAACAAGCCTTCTAAGTCCTGCCTTGGCCTGGTCCATGGCACCATAGTAGATGGCAGGTGCAGGTACCGGCAGCTCCGTCTGGACGGACACCTGCAGGCCGTTTGCATGCAGGACCTTCAACACATCCAGCCCAAGCCTGTGATCGTAGAGGCAGACATAGGCATCCGGCAGATATACCACCTTTTCGGCGATCCCCTGCGGCGGACCCAATCGGGCCAAGAACCGTCGGGCCTTCGATGTGAAACTGCCGCGTTCAAAGGCCGGCATCAGCACCGATCTGTCGAGGCCTAGCAGGGCCTCCAGGAGCCACCTTCCAGCCCTGGATCTGAGGATCGGGTTGGCAAGGGGTGCAAAAAGCCTAGCGGCGCGGCACATGGGGCTGTTGTTCACGAGGACCCTTTCTGGCCAGGCTATGCCGAGCTGCCTTATCCTCAGGGCCTTGGCCTGTTGCACGAGCCTGGAAACGTCCAGGCCGGACGGGCATTGCCTGCTGCATGCCTTGCAGTGTATGCACAGGTCCAGGATCTGGCCTACCACAGGATCGTACAGTTGGGCCTCCTGCAGGATCCCAGCTGCCCAGGCCTCTATGAGGTTGGCCTTTGCCCTGGGGCTGGCCGCCTCCGATTGGATCGCCTTGTACACGGGGCACATACGCAGCTCTTGCCCAATCAGTCTGCAGGTCCCACAGCCATTGCATTCGAGGATGCACGCCTGGGTCCTGGTGCCGAGGTCGCTTAAACGGCTGGCGATCAGGTGTGCGGACCTGCGTATCCTCGAGCTGGCAAGGTCGATCTGATCGCTGAAGAGCTTGCCTGGATTTAGGATTTCCTGCGGATCGAATAAACGCTTTATATGCCTCAGCAGGTCCACATAAGCAGGCCCGAACTCCTGCCTCAGATAGCCTGCCCTCAGCAGGCCATATGCATGCTCGCCGCTTATCGATCCACCCAAGGACCAGACCAGGGAGAATACCTGCTGGGCTATATCCTTCATTTTCTGGACGTCCTCGGGCCTGCCAAGATCTAGGTAGGGCCTAATATGCAGCTCACCGTCACCGGCATGACCGTAATAGCAGAATTGGGTCTGGAATTCCTGGCTTATCCTTTCGAGTCCTTGGATGTACCTGCCGAGGAGTCTGGGGTCCACGGTGGTATCCTCGATGATGGGCACGGGCTTTTCTTGGCCGGGGCGGCGATATAGAAGCGGTACTGCATCAGTCCTGGACCTCCAGTACATTGCCTGCAGTCCAGGGTCCAGCACGGTGTTGGTCTTGTAGGCAAGAGGCCTTAGGGATACTTCGAGGTCGGCAAGCCTATCTGTAAGCTGGCGTTCGTTATCGTCAGTGAGCTCTATCAATAATGCGGCCGCTGCCCCTGCAGGTAGTATCTGCCTGTATCGATCGAAGGCCTCAGTGGCCATCTGGATGAGGTGTCGATCCATCAGTTCGCATGCGCTCGCACCTGCGGCGACTGCTATTGGGACTGCCTGGGCCATCTGGTCCAAGGAGTTGAAGGCGGCCTGCAGTATGCCCTTTGCCCTTGGTATTGGCACGGTCTTGATAGTTGCCCGTGTGATGACAGCGAGTGTGCCTTCAGAGCCTGTTACCAGCCTGGCCATGTCGATCAGCCCGTCGTGGCATGCCCCCCTCAGCTGATAGCCTAGTCTGGCGCGGGAAGGCCTGTTTGTGGCCTGACGGATAAGTTCTGCATTCCTGGTCAGTAGCTCCAGACAACCCGACGCGATCCGATCTGACGGGTCTGGCCTTACATCGTTGGCAAGGTTCAGGACCTGGCCATCTGCCGTAACTACCTCTAGAGACTCGACGTGCCGGGCCATATGCCCATACACAAGACAATGGGCACCAGTGGCATTATTGGCTATGCAACCGCCTACAGTGGCCCTGTTGGCACTCGAGGGGTCTGGCCCTATGGCCAACCCATATGGAGCCAGGAAGCGGTTGACCTGCCCCAACACAGTCCCTGGTTGTACGGTGACTAGGTCATGATCTAGATGCGGCCGGCCCTTGTCGCTCAGGTACACAGACATATCCATCAAGATCCCGTGGCACAACGATTCGCCAGCTACACCAGTGCCAGCACCTCGTGGTGCGATGGGGATGCCTTCTGCTGCCGCATATCTTATGGTGGCAACCACATCCTCCAGGTCCTGGGGTTGGACCACACATGCAGGTACGATCCTGTATATGCCTGCGTCGGTGCTGTACAGGACGCGATGGGGCANGTCAGCTAGGACCTTGCCACGCACTAGGCCCGACAACTGCCGGGCGATCTCTCCAGGTTCAAGGGGCATCGGTGGAGGTCTTGCCCTTTGGGGCAAAGTCAGAGGGCCAGTATTGCGATGGCCTGGCCCTGCCACCCATCCTCAGCACGGCCAGGTCCTCCTCATCTGCGCGGCCGCTGATGAATTGCTGGACAAACGGATGGGGATGTGCCTTGATCTGGTCGACCGTCCCATCTGCTATGATCCTGCCATTCTGGAGGACCAGTATCCGATCTGCGACCTTGTAAGCGCTATTCATGTCGTGGGTGACCACAATGCTGGTAACACCTAGCTCTCGCTTCAGCTTGACTATCAACTCGTTGATGACATCTGCCCTGACAGGATCTAGACCGGTGGTTGGCTCATCGTACAGGACCACCTCAGGATTGAGGGCAATGGCCCTGGCAAGGGCGACACGCTTCCTTTGACCACCTGAGAGATTGGCCGGATAGTAGTCCTGGAAACCATCGAGTCCCACCATCGCCAGTTTGTCCTTTACCAGCTCCTGTAATTGCCTATGATCCTTGATGGCGGTATGTTGAAGGACTGGGAAGAGGATGTTTTCTGCAACGGTCAGGCTGTCAAATAGGGCGCCGCCCTGAAAGAGAAAACCGAAGTGGGTTCTGACCTGCTCCAGTTCTCGCTCGGGAAGGTCATCTATCCTGCGGCCCTTGAAAAATATAGACCCTGAGGTTGGACGCAATAGGACGAGGATGTGCTTGAGCAATACCGTCTTTCCGCAGCCGCTTGGGCCGATGACTACGGTGGTCTTGCCTTTCGCTATGGTAAGGCTGACCCTATCCAGGACGGTCCTACCATTAAACCTCTTGGTTAGGTCCTGGAGTACTATGATCCCTTCATCATCTGGTGTAGGCCCGCCTGATAATTGGGATTCGAGACCCTGTTGTTTGCTACCCATGTCCCCTAGCCTACCAGACTCTTGAGTGGCCAGATAGTAAGATATATCGCCTTGAATATCATCGCTAGGGCAAAATCTATGGCCAGTATGGCGATGAAGCTGGCCACAAAGGCCTCGGTGCATGCCTTACCGACCCCGTGGGCCCCCTCGCCGCAGGTAAAGCCCTTGTAACAGCTTATGCTGGCTATGGCCCACCCAAAGAAGAAGCCCTTGAGTATTCCTACACCCAGGTCCCAAAGCTCTACCCCATATGCGCTATATGACCAATATGCCTGGCTGTTGATCGCGAGATATCCCAGACTGACCGCTGCCCCTCCCAAGACCCCCAGCAGGTCCGCATAGATGATGAGGAATGGTGTCAGGAGCACCGAGGCCAGGACCCTTGGTGCGACAAGGTAGCGCATAGGATCCACGCCCATGCTCCTTACCGCATCGATCTGTTCTGTGACCTTCATGGTCCCCAGCTCTGCAGTAAGGGCCCCTCCTATCCTGCCTGCCAGCATTACCGCTGCCAGGACTGGGCCCAACTCCTTGACCACGGATATGTTTATCAGGACCCCAAGCCTCTCTGACAATCCCAGGTTGGCCAATTGGTCGAAGCTCTGGATCGCCAACGTCATCCCAACGAATGCACCGGTGACCATGATGACCGGCACGCTCCTCACACCTATCTGGTGCATCTGGGTCCATACGAGCCGACCCATCCCCCTTGCCCGGCAGCCGACCAGGCAGACCCAGATGGCACCTGCGACGAACCTGGCAGCGGCACCGACGCCCTCGATGTACCTGTAGGTAGCAGATGGATAGGCACTCAATCCCATGTAGATCTTCGTAAGCAACGAAACACATAATTCTAGCCTACAGTAAAGCATGTTCAACTGTGGCCTGCAGGTCGAGCACCGTGGTCCGGCGATCAGGTACGGTTATAGGACTGGCTTCGGACGCTTGAAGGGCTAAAGAAAAGCTGGAAGCCATCGATATCTAATGTGGATGTTACCCAGATTAGCAAGGCAGGCCTAGTAATGTGAAAAGTGATAAGATGCCGATCTAGTTAGAAAGGGGTATTCATGGTCGACGAACAGATACTTGTGCGATTGTTGGCTGCGTTGGTGGAAGGGGACCGCGCTGGCAGTAGGCAGGTGGTCGAGGAGGTCCTCCAGAGGGGGGTGCCTGTGCAGAATGTCTACAGGTCCCTAATCTGGCCGATGCTCAATACCATAGATAGGCTGATGCAGCAGGAGAGGATAAGCCCTGTACAGGAGCATATGGCCACGAGGACCCTCAGACAGATTGTGGATCAGTTGCAGAATAAGTTGCCCAGGCGGCCAAGGACCGGAAGGAAGGTGGTGATATGCTGCGGCGACCAGCAGTCCCAGGAACTGGGTGCCCAGTTGATGGCAGACGTGTTTGAGAGTGACGGGTGGGACGTCAGGCTACTAGGCGGCGGATTGAGCAATGACGACATCCTGGGCTTTGTGCACGAATATGCCCCTGACCTTTTGCTGATTTGTGGGATCAGGGGCAAGAACGCCCCTCAGGTCCGCCAATTGATAGACACCATCAGGGCAGTGAATGCCTGGCCCAATATGAAGATCATGCTCTCAGGTGGCGTTTTTGCCAGGGCAGAGGGGTTATGGGAGGAGATAGGGGCAGATGCATATGCAGCAGACCCGCACGAGGCGGTGGCCATCGCATCGGGAAGGCAACCGATGCCTGTTGCAATAGAACGGACGATCAACCGCAGAAGGAAGAAGAAACCGTCCATCCAGGTGACCTTCCAGAGCCAAAGAAGGCCTCTGAAGCTCAGCGCGATTACGTTCGCTGAGTGATGGCCTGCTAGTTGCAACAAATAAAAAGGGGCCTGCGATGCAGGCCCCTTTTCGCATATCAGCACGAGTTCCTTACCTCTTTGTCAGGCGGATCTCGTCAATGTAAAGCTTGCCTTGTCCACCAGGCTTAGGGCTCGAAGGATTGCCAACCCCTATGGCCATGGCCTTGACAGCCTTGAGGTTGACGCCCTTGGATGTCAATTCAGCAAGTGGTATATCCCACTGCTCCCAATTGCCGGTGGCAATAACACTTGGATCGGGGTGGCTGATCGTGGCAGACTTGCCAGAGCTGTCTGTGATGGAGACGTAGAAGTTCTCTGGCGTATTGCCTTGTGCCTGGGCCGCTCCGATCTCGGCCACCTGCCATGTGCCAGTGACCGATCCTGTAGTGCTGACATTGGAGAACTTGGCACCACAGACCGCACCCTGTGCATGACTGGTCACTGCCAGGCCGATATATACTGTCTGGCCCATGGCGATGTCCACAGGGGTAGTGGGTACGATCTCGGTCCAGGTCTGTCCATCAGGTGAACGGTAACCAGTAAACCTATTGCCGGTCCGAACCAGTTTGACCCAGTATGGGGCCCTTAGACCCGCAGCGTCAGTGTTATAGCTGACCGCTCCTGTCTCCAACCTCCGCTGGAACGACACGCCGCTGCCAGGCGTGACCACCACCATCGCATGCGTAGATGCAGACTCTAGGGTCTGGCGGATCATTACGCCTGCCTTTGCCCATACGTGCGTGTTGGTGATACTGTCTACCCTTGCCACGATGGACCCGTCTCCGTTAAGGGTCTTGTATGCGAACCTGAACTGGTCGCTGGTGTCCCAGATATCCGTACCGGTCCCGTTCATGATGAATGTACCTGGGCTAGTCTCCATGAACGCAGCAGGGTCGCCCCGCAGATAGAGGGTCAGGGTATTCAGGCCCGCCCCTGACCAGACCTGTGGATTTTGCCATGATCGCTCGGTCTGAGAGTAGAATGGGGACTTGGTATTGTCAAAGCTCAGTGGCATAGATTGTTTGCCGGCATATACGATGACCCTCTCGGCATACGGCGGGCTGAAGTTGCCGACGGTAGAACCTGTGGCATTGCCACTGGATGGGGCCACACCACATTCGGCAGAGCCAGAGTGGCCAAAACCATCTATCCAGGTATAAAATATCCTCTGGCACTTGTCGTCATAGGCATCGAAGTTCTCGACCGTCGTGTATTGCACGGTGGAGAAGCTCCAGACATCCCCTGGCCAGACGTCAGAACCGTTGACCTCATTGACCTTCCAGTAGTAGGTTGTGGCGTATTCAAGACCTTTGTTGGCAAGGTCAATCTGGTGGTCTGTCACGGTCAGAGGTTGGACCGCCTCACTCTGGACCAGGGCCTGATCCGTGCCCATGAAGACCTTATGCGTTGCTGCCTTTCTACCAGGTCTCCAGTTCAGCGTGGCATCAAGTGCTACATTGGAGGCACCGGATGCAGGCTGTGGATCCCGGGCCTGGAGGGGCACGTAAAAGAATCTGACCTCGGCGAGGCTTGCCTGCCTGTCGGAGCCGCTCCATGCCTTTTGGATCGTCAGCTTGACGTACTTGGCCACGATGTTTCCAAGGTTGATCTTGGTATTGGCCGTATAGTCAGGCATACCTGTGGCCTGGGCAAACTCGAATACACCTGGCAGTGCAGTCCATGTCTGACCATCGGTTGAATACTCGATCGTAACGTCCTTTGCGCCGTACCCAACCGTGTCCTCGATCATCTGGTTTGAGTTCCAGACCCACAGCTGGTTGAGCATGTATGCCTTGTCAAACTCGTACTGGATCCACACTGGCACGGGCCCTGTCTTGGCGCTGAGCCACATGTTCACCAGGGCTACGTCGTGTTCGTCGGTTGCGGGATTCAGCCCTGAACCATCTATGGTCTTACCAGGTCCAGTGCTGCTTGAATGTTGACTCGACGCCGTTGCAGCAATGGGCCTTACGGCATAGGCATAAGGTTCCACCTTGAATGTCCAGACATCTCCTTTGTGTATAGTGCTGTCAGGTGGGGCGTTGACCTCATCTACCCGCCAATAGTACGTCTGGCCGAAGTCCAGTGGCGCCGGCAGTGTGAATATGGTGCCAGCCTGCCCTTGGCTGAGCAGCAATCCCATTGGATTGGCCCTGGTCGCTGCAGCCACGTCTTCCTTTATCAGCCCGAGATAGACATCGTGCGAGGCTGCGTATTGGCCTGGAGACCAACTGAGCCTTGTATCCCTCGGTACGTCCGTGGCCCCATCCTTTGGACTTGGCCCCCAACTATTGAAGGCCACAGGGCTCATGAGCCTTGCTATCTCTGCAGGGCTCAGGGCCGTGTCGTATATCCTCACCTCGTCTATGGCACCATTGAACCCATTGTAGCCTGAGATACTATCGCAGCCTATCAGTATGGCTGCATCCGTCTTTGCACCAAAGCGGAAGTTACCACTGGCCTTTTCTTCGCCATTGATATATATCCTGACGGTCGTACCATCGAACGCAGCAGCTACGTGCGTCCAGACCCCCACAGGCGGTGCTGGCGCCGACGGTGGATAGACATCCCTGGTTTGGAAGCCAATGGTCCCTGTATTCTGGGCTGATTCCATGTACCACATCATCGGCGGGGCAGAGGCTGGGTCCCAGTCATCCCGCTTGGCCACTATACCTTGCCAGACCCCATTTGCGCCGCTCCACTTGATCCAGTACGCGACGGTGATCTGGCCGGTCTCCGCAGATGGGTTCCAGGTCCCGCAATGGACCCAGAACTTGGCAGGATTGCTACCATCCCAGAATAGTGCCTTGCCAAACCCTGGGGGACCCTCTGTCCAGACCGCTTGGCCGCCCTGTACGGTGCCATCATGCCCACTGCCTGATGCATCCGTTATTACCGTACCTTCCCCTTCATTCATAGGGTAGTACGCCACAAGCGCACCTGAGGCGGCCTGTGCCAACAAGGCGCAGACGGCCATCAGGCAGATCCCGTAGATCATCTTTCTGCACATACCTAGCCTCCTTCTATACATTGATGGACATTGATGGGGCCCGTAGCGCTACGGGCCCCAGAGATCGTTCATTACAAGCTACGGTCTATCTCCTGCAAGATACGCAATCTCACCTGCGCCGAGGGCCCTGTTGTAGATCTTCATCTCATCTATCAGACCCATGTAGTACGCATCCGCCGCAAACTGCGACCTGCCTAGCCAGTTCTGATTCGTAACCCCTAGGTCCTTAGGCAATACCAACGTATTGCCACTACCTANCAAC